>WNGD01000056.1_pt1 | contig 91640 bp, 85 predicted proteins | sample 5400671 | NCBI WGS metagenome assembly WNGD01 (sample SAMN13153369, study PRJNA577476) | soil metagenome | isolation source: 40 cm soil or saprolite under grassland replicate 2 | place: USA:California | collected 2016-06-15 | reverse complement strand
TTCTTTTTGTTCGCATAGGCCAGCGCGGCAAATGTTGGTTGACTCATTCGGCAGTTCTCCTTTGACTGAGCTGCCGACATTTTAACTTGGTTACTGGCTGACTTGAGGAAACTTATTCAGAGCTTCCTTCAGTTTGTCGTTTTGTTTAGGAGCGGGCTAACGCCCGCTCAGTCGGGCTTTCGGCTGCTGGTTGAGGGTATGAGTCAATGCCTTTTTATACATTCATTATGGATTACGACGGCGGAAACTATACTTCTCAGGTTAGAGCGTCGTCCGCGAAAGCGGCTTGCGTTAGGTGGGCACGGGAACTAGAGATTGACGAGATGTCCGGTATCGGGGCTAAAACTAAGCTGAAGCTAATCGAAGATATGAAAGAAGAAAGGCCGACCCCATTAACCGGAAGATTAAATGTATGGTGTGTGACCGCGCTTATTCGCGGGAGACTTGCTCTTGTTAATATCATTCAGACGGAGAATTGAATGAACGCGACGCAGCCCAACAAAGGCAAGCAGCGGATGCGCAAATCATGCAAGGCTGGTCGTCGTCTGCGGTTTGCACGCGCCGCTGATTGCCCAACGTTAGCCCGACTCTAGACAACTAGCGTCGCGAGTACTATCGAGCAATCCAAAGCGGTGTCGCGCTCCGCTTGCCACCGCACTCCATAAGACAGGCTTCCAGGTATGACCGACAAGAACAAACCAGTGCTGTATCAGGTTGACGGAGGGGTTGCGCGCATCACACTGAATCGTCCGGAGAAGAGGAATGCGCTCAACGACGCCCTGATTGCCGGCCTTAAGAATTCCCTGGCTCAAGCGAATGACAACGAAGAGGTGCGGGTGATCGTAATTACGGGCGCCGGCAATGACTTCTGTTCGGGCGCTGACTTGTCGGCTTTGCAGAAAATCGCGGTAGCCTCTGTCGAAGAGAATGTTGAAGACGCGCGCTCGCTGATGGATCTATTTTTATTGATTCGGCAGGTTGAGGTTCCGGTAATTGCTGCCGTGCGGGGTAGGGCACTGGCGGGCGGTTGCGGACTGGCGACGGCCTGCGACATCGTGCTGGCGACGCGATCGGCGCGTTTCGGCTACCCTGAAGTGAAAATCGGCTTTCTGCCCGCGATGGTGATGGCAATCCTGCGGCGAAATGTTTCGGAGAAGAGAGCGTTTGAACTGGTCACGCTGGGCGCGGAGATCTCAGCCGATGAAGGAGAACGAATCGGCCTCGTGAATAAAGTTTTCCATGACGAGGTTTTCGATAGCGAAGTCGAGAGTTACGCGCGCCGCTTTGAAAGGGTAAGCCGGTCGGCGGTGAGCCTGTCGAAGAGTTTGCTTTATCAAATCGATGGGATGAGCTTTGTCGATGCGCTTCAAACCGGGCAAGACATCAATGTAACGGCCCGTATGACTGAGGATTGCAAAGAGGGAATAGCCAGGTTTCTGAAGAAGGAATAGGCTCCTTCGAAGCAAGGCGTTTCCTCATACTGATGCTAATCCTTACGCCGTCGAAGCTAACTTTGGCGGGTCGCAAATTCACGCGCAAACTCTAGCGCGCATTCCAGCACAGGATCTGCAATTCGACTGATCAATCCGAGCTTATGAGCTTCGGCACTGCGAAGGCTTCGCGCGGTCGTGAAAAGTTCGAGCGTGTGCGCGGCGCCGATTAGACGCGGCAATCGCTGAGTACCTCCCCAGCCCGTGATGATGCCCAGGGTGGCCCCGGGATGCCGGAACAAGGCGCTTGCTGAAGCAAAGCGCAAATCGCAGGCGAGCGCGAGGTCAAGCCCGCCACCAATGCAGTGACCGTTTATGGCGGCAATGGTGAGTTGCCGCGCATTGGCGATGTTTTGAAATACCCTCTGGCCGCGAGTTGCGAATTCAGGAGCGCTGGCCGGCGTCAGTCGGCTCAACTCATTAATATCAGCTCCTGAGGCGAAGACATCAGCGGCGCCTGTGAAGATGATCGCGGCGATGTCTTCCCGAGCACTGACCGCTTCGATTTGCCGCGCCAGCCGTTCGAGAACGTCGGCGTTCAGCGAGTTCTTCTGTTTCGGATTGTTTATTCGGATTAGGAAGACTGGACCATGAGTTTCTGAGACGATAGTTGGTTCAGATCTCATTAGCGGGGGCGCCGAATCAGTTGCGTTGCGGGGCGTTCTCGCGGAGAAACTTTACGATGTCCTGAGTGGATGTGCCCGGTAAAAAGATTGCCGAAACTCCTTGCTCCTTCAGGCGGGGAATGTCTTCCTGGGGGACAATCCCGCCCACAACCACCAGGCAATCGTTCATTCCCTGCTCGCGGAGAAGGGAAACAATGCGCGGACAAAGTGTGTTGTGTGCGCCGCTGAGTATCGAAATCCCGACTGCATCAACGTCTTCCTGCAATGCCGCCGCGGCGATCATCTCCGGCGTCTGGCGAAGTCCGGTGTAGATGACTTCCATGCCGGCATCGCGCAACGCGCGGGCGATTACCTTCGCTCCTCGATCGTGTCCATCGAGGCCGGGCTTGGCTACTAAAACTCGTATCTTTTTTTCAGGCATCAAAGGAGCGGAGGTCTGTCTACCAGTTGGCGTTTTCGGGGGCGCTCAACATCTTTTCCTAGAACGCGGGTTCCTCGTAAATTCCATAGACGTCACGTAGCGCGTCGCATATCTCTCCCAGCGTTGCGTAAGCACGCACGGCTTCGATAGTTGATGGCATCGTGTTTTCCTGAGCTTGGGCTGCTCGCTTGAGCTTCTCCAGAGCGTTGGCCACCGCACCCTTATCGCGGCGCTGACGCGTTTGCTGCAATCGCTCAACCTGATGTTCACGCACTGACTCGTCAATCACCATGGTAGGAACGCCCATGCCCTCTTCGTCCATCTGGAACCTGTTTACCCCGACAATGGTTTGATCCCCGCGCTCCAGAGCTTTCTGATACTGGTAGGCAGATTCCTGGATTTCGCGTTGCGGAAAGCCTTTCTCTACAGCCTCGACCATGCCGCCCATGCCATCGATCCTGGCAAAATAATCGAGCGTTCCTGCTTCCATCTCGTTAGTCAGCGTTTCGAGGAAGTATGACCCACCCAAAGGATCGATGGTGTTTGCCACACCAGTTTCTTCAGCGATGATCTGCTGAGTGCGAAGGGCAATCAATGCCGCTCGATCGGTTGGCAGAGAAAGCGCCTCGTCATATGCATCCGTATGAAGACTGTTGGTGCCACCCAGCACGCCGGCCAGCGCCTGGATGGCGACGCGCACGATGTTATTCAGCGGCTGCTGGACAGTTAGTGACACGCCCGCGGTTTGGGTGTGAAAACGCAGTTGCAAAGTGCGCTCGTTTTTAGCGTTAAAGCGATCGCGCATGACACGGGCCCAGATTCGCCGCGCGGCCCGGTATTTCGCAATCTCTTCAAAGAAATCATTGTGCGCGTTGAAAAAGAAAGAAATGCGCGGGACAAACTGCTCGGTATCGAGCCCGGCCCGAAGGCCCCATTCAACATATTCGATGCCATCACGAAGAGTGAAGGCGAGCTCCTGCAACGCCGTCGCTCCGGCTTCGCGAATGTGATAGCCGCTTACGGAGATCGGGTTGTACCGCGGCACATTGTGCGTGCAGAACTCGAAGGTGTCCGTAACCAACTTCATCGCGGCGCGAATTGGGTAAATCCATTCTTTTTGAGCGATGTATTCTTTGAGGATGTCGTTCTGCAGCGTGCCCGAAATCTTCTGCCAGCTTGCGCCCTGTTTTTCCGCCACTACAAGATACATCGCCAGGAATACAGAGGCCGGAGCATTGATGGTCTGCGATACGGTCACGGCTTCCAGGGGAATGCCGTCAAACAGGACTTCCATGTCCGCCAGGGAAGAGACAGCAACGCCGCACTTTCCCACTTCACCCTCAGAAAGTGGCGAATCCGCGTCGTAGCCCATTAAGGCAGGAAGGTCGTAAGCGACTGACAATCCGGTTTGACCTTCATTGAGAAGGTATTTGAAACGCGCGTTAGTCTCCTCCGGCGTGCCAAAACCGGCGAACTGACGCATCGTCCAAAGCTTGCCGCGATAACCGGTGGGATGTATCCCGCGCGTGTATGGGAATTCGCCCGGAAAGGAAATGTCGCGCTCAAACTCCAGGTCAGCGAGATGGGCCGGAGTGTAGAGAGGTTCTACTTCCTTGAGCGAGACCGTCTCAAAGTGCTGTTTTCTTTCATCGCGTTTTTGCAGAGCTTTGGCGAGCGTTTCTTCTTTCCAGCGGTCCAGCGCCATTTTCTCTGGAGACGTGACTTCGGTTGGTGGCATAAAGATTCGCTGGTTGGTCGTAAATGCGACCGAAAAAACTTAGAGTAAGGATCGCCGCACCAGTCCAAGTAGAATTCCGATATTAGTGGACGCTTATACGAGTGTCAACCGTGTCTAGATTCTTCGAAGAGGGGAGCGCGGCTGCGACGTTACTCGCCGCCGCGCGAAAATCAGAAGGGCCCGTCATGCGTGGAGCTAAAGCGGAAGTTCGGGTAGGCTGCTGGCAGAAATATGATAGCCATCTTCATCTTCACCAAGGTAGTTGCTTATTCGATCGGGACCACGATTTCATTCGGGCGAATCATGTTGAGCCGCGCCCGCGCCGCCGACTCAATTGTGCGCGGGTCCTCGCGGAGCCGGCGAATCTCCAACCCCAGGCTGGCATTAGTCTTTCTTAACTTTTCAATTTCGCTGCCGATCCTTTGATACTGCTCAGCGGATGTGCTGAGCTCAGAGCGGCTGCGCATGTTTACCGTGAAGCACACAGCTAGAGTCGCAAAGAAAATAATTCCAAAGAAGACCCAGGCAGGTACCAACCCACCGCGCCGCCGTACCTCCGCAGGCGTGCCGATTATTTCGCGAGAGAGATCGCGAACGGGAGCAAACGAGGGAATTGTGCGCACGGCTACGCGCTGCGCACTAAGACGACTGTCAACCCAGTAAGTATTTACGGCCTTGCTCAAGAAGCACCTCCACGTTCTCTCTTGATTCAGATTCTGCGTATATCCGTACCATTGGCTCGGTTCCGGATGGTCGCATCAGCAACCACGATCCGTCAGTAAAGATCATCTTGGTTCCGTCGATGCGATTCACTCGGTCGACGGTTCTGCCGGCCATTTCCTTCGGCTCTTGCTTCAGTTTCCCTGGCAATGCGGACATCAGCTCTGGCGTAAGGCGGACGCCAATCCGGCCTGATTCAATTCTACCAACCGCCGCGTACAATGAATCGAGTTGTTCAGTTAGACTTGCGCCGCGCGCCGCAACCGCCTCCGCTGCAAGGAGACACGCAAGGATGCCATCTTTCTCCGGATAGTGACCCTTGATCGATAGACCGGCGGACTCTTCGCCGCCAAGGATAATCTTGTCTTCATTGATCAGCTCTCCTATGTATTTGAAACCCACCGGCGTCTCGTAAACTTGAGAGCCGCGCTTCGCTGCAACACGATCTACAAGATGAGACGTTGCGACAGACCGGGCCACCGCGCCGCTCCAACCGCGTGACTCTGCGAGGTAATCAAAAAGAATTGCGATCAACTGGTTAGGCGTTATGAAGGACCCATTTCGATCAATGACGCCAAAACGATCTGCGTCTCCATCTGTTGCCAGACCCAGGACGCAGCCTTTTTTAAGAACAACATCTCGAAGCTCTCCCAGGTGACTCATTTCTGGTTCCGGCGCTCGCCCCCCAAATATTACATCGCGCCAGTCATGAAGAGTTTCAACTTCAATATCGTGGGAACGGAGAATGTCATCCAGATAACCTCGACCTGTCCCCCACATTGGATCGTAGGCGTAGGAACCGCCCGCTTTGGCTATTAAATCGAAACGAACCTTGCTTGCCAGATCCTGCAAGTATCCAGGGCGGGCATCAAAAGAGGTGTACTTGCTGCCTGATGCTACGGGGCGTGCGCTCTCTCTTTGAAGTTGCGAAATGCGTCGCTCTATCGTTTCGGTGACCGCCGGCAACGCAGGCGCGCCATCCGAGGTCGATAGTTTCATTCCGTTGTATTCCGGTGGATTGTGTGAGGCCGTAAAGTTAATACCTGCAGCGGCCTTTTCACTGCGGATAGCATGGGAAATACAGGGCGTTGGCGTAAATTGTTCGCATAACAACGCTCGGAAGCCGTTTGCGGAAACCTGCTGGGCACACTCTGCGGCAAACCGCTCCCCCAGGAAGCGTGTATCGTTACCGACTACAAGGGAACTGGAGGCGAAGGAGGGCTCTTCACTGAAGTGGTCGCAAATCGCCTGCGAGACTGTGCGGACATGAGAGAACGTGAATTCGTCCGCAATGATCGCGCGCCAGCCCGAAGTGCCGAATCTGATTGCCATTGTTTAGGGGCCTAAGGGGTCAAAGGGTCCGTAACCACAAGATACGCGGTTCAACGAAGTACAAGAGCCCAATTAGCTGTGTCCGGTTCGATTTCAATCCCTTGCCGGTCAATGCTTTAGGGGCTAGGGGTGGCCGGACTGTAACATTGGCCTTTTGGGGTGTAAAGACATTTCTTTGCAATGAGTTCGCGAGCTAAATTCAACATTCACATGAGGTAAGGACCGTTAAGCGCTTAAACCGGCGTACGGCTGGCGAACGAAAGAAAGAGAACGAGGGCCACGTTCACTGGAGATTTGTTCAATGATGTTGACACTGTTGAACCGTAGGCTTAGACTGTCCGCGGCCTTCACCTCATATCTAAAAATAGCCCCCATTGGCCACAGCGCATCTTAGGTGCCATCGCGCAAGCTTCGATTCAGCACACAGTCACGGGTCGCAACGTTTACAACCTGAAAAGGAACAACTGCTATGTCCAGTTCGCTATATGGAATTGATTCTGATCAGTTCGTAGACAGAAGCGCCGAGGAAAACTCCCTGCCGCTTGGCTCAATGGTACGCACCATTTGTGAGGCGGCTGCCGCCGGGCCACAAATGCTTTACGAGGCGATGCTTAAACTAGCCTTGATGGTCGATATGACGGCGCCGACTTACGGCTTGGGAACATGGTCGCAAGAACTTGGAGGACGTCCTACCCTGAAGTGGGCTGAAGGCCTTACCGGCGACGAAATCGGGGAAGCCGAAAAAGTGATTAGCGACGCTCTGACGTCAGTGGGAACGCCGATTAGATTTCGCTCCGGCGACGCCGCCATATGTTTGGTATTGAGCCTTCCCGGCGTCGGTCGCGAAGGGGCCGCGCTTTACGGCCGCTGTGTGCGGCCATTAACGGCAAGGCAGGCGAGCGACCTTGAGGCACTAAGAGAAGTAGCTCAACTGGCCCAATCGCATGTTGCATGCCGGTCAAAAGAGCAAGACGCTGTCTTGCCAAGTCGCGTTGTCCCATCCTCCCCATTGCCGGGAATGGTATTTACCAGCAGAGCGATGTCGGAAGTCGCAATTGCCGTAGAGAAAATCAAGGATTCGGACTCATCCGTTCTGATAACGGGAGAATCGGGAACGGGGAAGGAGTTGGTAGCGTGGGCAATTCATCGATTGAGTAAACGCAATCACCACGACTTCATTCCATTCAACTGTACGTCTGGGTCGGCGGAACTGATTGAAAGCACGCTCTTCGGCCATCGCAAGGGCGCTTTCACAGGAGCGTACACTGAACACGCTGGTTTGATTCGGGCGGCCGAGGGCGGAACGCTGTTTCTTGATGAGATTGGTGATCTTCCGTTGTCATTGCAGCCAAAGCTATTGCGTTTCCTGCAGGAGGGAGAGATTCAGCCGCTCGGGGAAAGCAGTCCTAGAAAAGTGAACGTCCGCGTGGTCGCGGCCACTCATTTGGACCTGGAGAGTGCGGTCAAACAAGGGACCTTCCGCGAAGATCTTTACTACCGCGTTGCATCTCTCGCGGTGCACGTTCCTCCTTTGCGCGAGCGGCCCGAAGACACAGCAGCGTTGATTTCACACTTTCTGACTCATTACGTCCGCCGCAACGATCGGGCGATTGCGGGCATGACTCTCGAAGCGATACAAGCGCTACAGAATTACAGTTGGCCGGGCAACGTACGGGAGTTGGCGGCGGAGATCGAGCGGTTAGTTCTTTACGCAGACGAGGGCAGCTATATCTCTGTAGAAGACCTTAGTCCCCGCATTTTGCCGGCTGGCATCACGCCCCCGGAGGGATCAAACAACGCCTCCGCCAACCTGGATAACCTGTTGGAGGATTTTGAGCGCCGCGTAATTACTGAAACGCTCAAGCGGTATGATTGCAATGTAGCCAGGACCAGCGTCGCCCTTGGGTTGGGATCGCGCCAAACGCTTTATAAGAAGCTGAAGCGTCTCGCAATCGACGTGGGCGAGTTCCTCAATGAGGAGACAGAAGAAGGGCTCCAGTTGCGAGCGCAACGCTAAAGAGCGCGAGCTTAGCCAGAACGGTCAACGGTACTTCATTCCAAAAGCATTCGAGACGCGGTCTCGAATGCTTTTCTTTTATGCGTCCTCGCCAGGTCGCCAGATGCAAAGAGTTGTCAACACCGGTTGATTAAGATCGGTCAGATGTAAACGGGCGGCTACACCGATAAATACCCCCTCCAGGTCAGCACTTCGCTTCCCCGTAGCCGATCCAATCGCTCGTCTTTGAAGAGTGTCGTGTCGACTTCGGGCGACACGAGGAATGGTTCATAACGCTTAGGAGCTGGTTTCGTTGTCCCTTCGCACAAACACTCTTGTGGCACGAGCCTTGTTAACAGCAGGTCGGCGAGCGAGACCGCATCAGTACTCGCGATCTCCGTTAAGAAAGAGCGAGAAAACCACTCCTTATGAAGTACGTCTCTAAAAAACTTCTCCTTTCGATCATCGCGGTCACGTTGTTAGCGCCAATATCGGCTACAGCGTTGATTGTCGGTGCTCGAGTTGCAGAAGTGAACCAAACTAATGGGAACGATTTGCTGCTCGTGGCACTCGCATTCGCCGGTGCCGCACTCAGCGCTCTTAATGGTCTGGGCCGCAGAACGGCCGGGCTCAATCGAGCACCAGGCCAGAGTAGAAAACTTTCTCGCCAGCAACGAGCAGTGGTCCACCTGAACTAGCTTCACGCCGTCCGTGAACTAACGCGTCTTGCTCGACTGAACGGGCATCCGCTTAACCCTAAACCAACCTACAAGGAGCAACGATCATGATTAAGAGATTCTTTCGCGATGAAACAGGTCTGGAGTTGTCCGAGTACGCCGTCGCGGCGGCGTTGGTTGCGATTGCAGTCGTCGGAGCGTTTTTCACTCTCGGCGGCACGATCAGCACGAAAATTAACGAGCTCGGGACTCACATCAGCACAGGCAAGTAGTAGAGAGATGGTCGAAGCTGGCGCGCTGTTGTCGATAGATTCGCCAGGCGCGCCAGACTTCACCCCAATCAAGGAGTTGAGATGATCAAGAATTTTCTTAGCGATGAAAACGGTTTGGAACTTTCCGAGTACGCCGTTGCGGCGGCGTTGGTTGCGATTGCCGTGGTGGGAGCTTTTTTCACCCTCGGTGGAACAATCAGCGACAAGATAAACGAGCTCGGCACGCATATTAGCACCGGCAAGTAAAAGCGGTTCTAGCCGTGCGAGCTGGAAATTGGTGGAGCACTGGCATGACTAATTCAAATAAATCCATGCTCAAGAAATTCCTACAAGACGAAACCGCCCTGGAGCTTTCGGAATATGCCGTTGCGGCAGCACTGGTCGCCATTGCGGTCGCAGGCGTGTTCATGGCTCTTGGCGACACGATTACCACCAGGATAAATGAACTTTCCGGGCATATCACAGCGGGAAAGTGAATCAGGATCCTGGGAAAGGCCTTCTGGCCCTTAGAACTATGTCGCTGTCAGTCATCAACATTTCGTTGTTAACCGTTCTCGCGGTTCTGATTGCTTATCACGATATGCGCTACCGGCGCATACCCAATGCTTTTGTGTTGGCGACCCTGATGAGCGGCCTGGTTATCAATGCGATATTCGCGGGACTGCCGGGCGCACTCGCAAGTCTGAAAGGGTGTGGACTGGCCTTCGTGTTGATGTTCACGCTGCATGTTTTCGGCGCCATGGGCGCTGGTGACGTCAAGCTCTTTGCGGCGATTGGTTCCGTTATTGGCGCCGCACTCGTATTTCCAACTTTCCTCGTGGTGATACTCACCGGAGGCGTCCTGGCTGTCTGTTCCATGATTCGAGCAAGGGCCGTGGGCGCAACCATGCATCGCGTGCTGCAAATTTTTGCCGGCCTGATGCCGGGATGGGAAATGCCGCGATTCTCAGTGCCTGCGGATAGGCGGCACACAATTCCTTACGGCGTTGCGATCATGTTAGGCAGTCTTATTTCCTTAACGATATTCAGCGGCTGACGCGTGACACTCAATTAGGCGCGAGCCACGGAAACCAACCACAGGAGATTGAAGCCATGCGGAACAAACGCTTTTTCTTCGTGCTAATCGGTGCACTTCTTTTTGGCCTGCTGGCAGCAGTTTCCGTCAGTCGGTACCTGTCCAGCGCTCAGGCGTATACGAAGAACCTGAATAACGTTGCGGTCGCGAAGGTGGCGATCCCCCTGGGCACCAAGATCATTCCGGAGCAGGTGATGATGGTGCAGTTTCCGCGCGACTCAATGCCGGACGGCACCTTTGACACAGCGGAAAAACTAGCCGGCCGTGTTGCCGTGGTAAACATCGCTGCGCGCGAACCAATCACCGATACAAAGCTTGCGGCCTCGGGAACTGCCGGAGGGTTATCAGCGGTAATCCCTGATGGCTACCGCGCCATGACGGTGAAGGTCGACGATGTCGTGGGCATCTCAGGTTTCATCATGCCCGGCGCGCTCGTGGACATAGTGGTCGTGATCGATCCGGCAGACAAAGGCTTCAGCCAGGATCCTATCTCCAAGATCGTATTGCAGAACATCAAGGTGCTGGCGAACGGACAAAACATCGACCAGCCCAAAAATGAGCGCGAGGCAAATAGCGTCAAAGCTGTGACTTTGCAGGTAACTCCCGAGCAGGCCGAGAAGCTGGCGCTGGCCGCGACAGAAGGAAAGTTGCAACTGGTCATGCGCAATTCGGTTGACCAGGGTGACACACAGACCACCGGCGTCAATAAGCGCGGTCTGCTATCGGGCGAGCACGCCAAGCCGGCTCCCGAACCCGGTGCGCTCAAGAGCGAACAGCCTAAGCCGGAAGCAAAGCCAGCCAGGCGACCCCGGGCCATAGCCGAACTGACCAACCCCAGCGTTGCTCCCAAGTCAAACGCTGCTCCACGCGTCTCAGTGGAAATGATCGAAGGCGCGAAGAAGCGCAACGTCGATTTTCCTTAAGAGCCCAACTCGCGAGCTTAAGTTCGCGAACTGAAATTCTTCTTTTGAGTTCAGCAATGAAAGCTGAACACCCGTTACTGCCTGTACCCAAGATAAGGAGCCGAAACCATGTACACCCGTTCAAGTATGCGATTTGCCGCTATTGCGTCAGCGCTGTTGGCGCTAGTCGCCATCGTTCCCGCCGCATTGGGCCAGGAAACTTCTTACAAAGCATCTTTCGAGAACAACAAAGAAGCGGTGCCCATCAACGTGCTGGTAGGCCAGTCGCGGGTAATCAATTTTGATAAGTCGATTGGTCGCTTCTCGGTTTCAAACCCCGATATCGCAGAAGCCGTTTTGGTCGCGCCGAACCAGGTGCTGGTGAACGGGAAGGCTTTCGGCCAGGTCAACTTCATTGCCTGGGAACAATCAGGCGGCGAATTTCTGGTATTCGATGTTTTCGTGCGGGCGAATCTTTCGCTCATCGATTCGCAGATCCGGGCGCTCTTTCCCAAAGATGACATACGCCTGAGCCAGGCAAACGGGTCCGTAGTGATGTCGGGCAGTGTCCGAGATGCCAAGACCGTTGGTCAGGCGCAAAGTGTCGTCGAGGCAGCGGGCTTCAAGACTGTGAACATGCTCGAATCACCTGTGAAGAACATCGCCCAGGTGCAGTTGCAAGTTAGAGTGGCGGAAGTCAACCGCACGAAACTGCGGGACTACGGAACTTCCTTTGGTTCGATACCACCAGGCGGCACTGCGGGATACATCAACAGCGGTGGAGGACCGAGCTCTCTGAGCCAGGCCACGACCAGTAGTGTATCCACCGCGCTGGAGAGCGTGCTTTCTCCTGCGCTCAATCTGTTCCTCTTCAACAGGCAGATCAATACATCGGCAATGCTTCGCGTGCTTCGCACCCAGGGCGCTTTTCGCGAACTGGCCGAGCCGAACCTGATTGCCATGGACGGCCAACAGGCAAGCTTCCTCGCCGGCGGCGAATTCCCGGTGCCGGTGGTTCAGAATGGCGGTTCCAGCAACGGCGTAGCCATGAGTATTGAGTTCAAGGAGTATGGAGTAAGGTTGAATTTCAAACCGAACATCATTGATGAAGATCACATCCGCCTGGAACTCGAGCCCGAAGTCTCCACGATCGATTTTGCCAACGGGGTAAAGTTCAGCGGTTTCGTCATCCCTGCTCTGCGTACTCGGCGCGCAAAGACCTCGGTTGAATTGCGTGACGGACAGTCGTTCGCACTGGCAGGTCTCCTGGACAACTCAGAAACAAAGTCCCTTTCGCGCGTTCCCATCGTTAGCGACATTCCAGTTGTGGGCGCGCTCTTCAAGTCAAAATCGTTTCAAAAGAACGAGACGGAGTTGATGTTCTTCGTCACGGCTCAATTGGTGAAGCCGGTCAGCCCGGACGACTTGCCCGCCACCCATGGAGTTGATGGTCTGAAGAATGGATCGCCGCTCGGCGTCGAGCCGAAAGGTGAGGGAATCGAGGGCAAGTCCGGTTACTCGATCAAGAGCGAGAATGCGCCGCAGAAACCAGCGGATGCTAACACTCCGGCGAAAGAAGCAAATCCCGCGAGCGCTTCCCAAAGCACCGCAGCAAAAACTGTGGCAGTGGCGGCGACTCCTGCCAGGAACGAAGCGATTTCTTCGGTAACTCCGACGTCGACCAGGCCTTTGCTGGTTCCCGTCAACCCACTCGATCCGCCTCCACCACCGGTGAAGTCAGCTAATAACGTGACGCCATAAGGAGATTAGTGTCTGACCGGCAGCTGGATTTGTATTTATAGATCGATTTGGAGAAACAGCCATGAAGCGACATCGCAAATCCAAAAGAAACGCTCGTCAGGGGGAACGTGGATCCGTGCTCGCAATATCAGCGATCGGAATGATGGCCCTGCTGCTCGCCGTTGGATTGGGAGTAGACATAAGCCATCTTTATCTGGCGAAGACAGATTTACAAAACGCGGCAGATGCATCCGCTCTCGCGGGGGCCTCGGCGCTGAACTCATCCGCTAGCGGGGTTACCGAAGCAGCCACCCGCGCTGTAACAGCGATGAATAATTATGAGTTCAACAAGAGTGGCACGCCGAACGTTTCTTTCCCGCGCCAGAACGTACTGTTCGCGGTTAATCTTGATGGACCTTACGTGAGCGAAGATTCGGCGAGATCGAATGCCGCCAACGTTCGTTTTGTCCAGGTTACGTCAGAGCAATTGCCTGTCGGGATGTCTTTCGCTTCTTTCGTACTTGGCAGCAATAAACAGTTATCGGCCACCGCAACAGCCGGCCTCTCCGTGCCGATAAATCTATATTGCAATTTCATCCCGTTGTCTGTGATCGATTACGACATCCCCATGACGCCGGGTCAAACATACACCATACGCGCCGGTACGGGCGGCTCGCCGTCGCCGGGCGACTATCAGATCCTGGCAGTCGCGGGCCCAGGCGGCGTGGATGTAGGTTTTGGAATCGGATCGGGGGTCGATGCCTGTGCCGAAAAGGGAGCGACTTACGCCGTCGATACAAAACCAGGCATCACTGCCGGGAAAGTGCGAACCGGAGTCAACTCGCGCTTCGACGACTATCAGGGCAGCCAACTCGATCCCGTGAATGAGCCGCCTGATACAAACATAAGAGAAGGCATCACCTACGATCAGTATCTTGCGGCGCGCGATCCACGTAGCACTTATTATCACGATCCCACGTATTACCAGGGTGCCGCCCATGAGGGAGTAATGGATCGTCGCGTGGTGCTGATCCCGATAGTAAAACTCTCTGAATACGACCAGGGCCGTGACACGGTGAGGTTCAATCGCTTCGGCGCGTTTTTCTTAAGGACGAAAGTCGGCAGCGGCAATGGTGGCGACATGCAGGCCGAATACATTGACGATCGCGTGGTATTTGGCAAAGGTGGTTTTAACCCGAACGGCGCTGCCGGTGATCCGCTGCTCGCGGTGCCCGTACTTTACAAGTAACGAGACGCGTAAGTCCAAATCTTTCCGAGGTCTCCAAGATGCGCACCAGAGTTCGCAAAATTCGGCTACTACGCAGGTTGCGACGGGCCGCTCAACTTCGCGGTTTTGCTCGCAATGAACGGGGCATTCAACTAGTTGAGTTGGCGATTGTCCTGCCGGTCTTAATGCTGCTGTTTGGCGCGACGGCAGAGTTCGGACGCTTCTTCTACGAGTACACAACGCTAGCCAAGGCATCTCGAGTGGGCACCCGCTACCTGGTTACGGCCGGCGTGTCTACCAGCGTAGATACTGAGGCCAAGAACCTGGTGGTCTATGGCAACACAAGTGGAACTGGTGATCCGGTAATCAGCGGCCTAACGACCAGCAATGTTGAGGTAATTAGGAAAGACAGTAACGGTGTAGTGCAAACCGCCGGTGTGCCGCGGACTGTGACGGTTGTCATTACCGGCTTCAAATATGAACCAATGTTTGGCTTGGGCGCACTGACCAAGAGTCAAACATTAAACTTGAACATCGATCTCGCCCCCAGCGTGACGATGCGCTATCTGCTTACGACCCCTTTGGTTTGATTGAGAAATGATGTTTTCGAAAGCTAACAAACGCGAGAGAGGCGCGACGCTGGTGGAGTTTGCCATTGGCGCCACGGTGTTCTTAACTGCCATGTTTGCGGTAATTGAGTTCGGACGCGCGCTCTGGGTCCACAACGCGCTGACGGATGCAGCACGACGGGGTGCGCGTTACGCGGTCCTGAATCCCTCCAGCAGTGAAGGTGCTGTGAAAAACGTCGTGGTCTTCGGTGATCCGGCCGGCGGATCTCAACCGCTGGTCGAGAACCTTACGACAAACAACGTAAACGTCACCTACTCCAGTTTCTCGCTTGATAGCGGTACAGCCTCGGTGAGCATCACCGGATACGAGTTCCGCTTTGTGATTCCCATAGTCGGCACCACGATTCAAATGCCGAGCTACCGAACGACACTGACCGGCGAGAGCGCTGGTCTGATACCACCAAACATGTGAAGGACAAATGACAAAACCCCTAACATTCGTAATTCTGAGCACCAGCCTGGAGAGCTTTAAGGAAATTCGCACGGCCCTTTCGACTGACAGTCGCACGCGCTTGCTTGCCGGCGGTGACGATGCGGAACAGCTTTACGACGAGTTCCTGCGGCTGAAGCCCGCGGCGGCAATCATCACCGTCGGCCACAATCCGGAACCAACCCTCGCACTGATCGAACGGTTCGCCCGCGAGTCTCCAGCCACGGCGATCATTTCCGCAGCCCAGAATCCCTCGCCCGATGTCATTCTGCGCAGCATGCGTGCCGGGGCCCGGGACTTCTTGCGACTTCCGGTAAACACCGACGAGTTGCGCACGGTACTCGATCGCACAGCGGAGTTTTGCGGCGCGCAGGTCGCAGCACCGGCCAGGAAGGGGCGCATGATCGCGGTATTCTCCAGTAAAGGCGGATGCGGAACTTCGTTCCTGGCCACGAACATTGCCGCCTCTACCGGATCACCGACAGTACTCGTCGATTTGAATCTGCAAGCGGGTGACTTGCCGCTATTTCTCGGAGTTGATCCAAAGTATTCGATAGCCGATATGGTGGAGAGCCGCGCCCGCCTCGACAGCTCGCTGATCAAGAGCTACATCACGCCTTACTCGTCGCAGTTAGCGCTGCTGGCGGCGCCAAAAGAAGCGGATTCCGCCGACGAGATTGAGCCTGAACACGTCTTCCAAGTGCTCGAGAGCATGAGGGAATCGTACGAGTATGTGGTGGTTGATCCGCAACACACCTTCGACTCGATTACGCTCGCCGCGCTGGATCAATGCGACGACATCGTTCTTGTTCTGACGCTCGACATTCCCGCGATACGCAGCGCCCAACGGTCACTGGCAATCTTTGACCGGCTCGGTTACCCGCGCCAGAAAATCCGTGTCGTGGTCAACCGCTGGAGCAAACAGATCGATCTCGACCTCAGGCAAGTAGAAAAGTTTCTGGGTGAACCGGTGGTGGGATTCATCCCCAGCGACTACCAGACAACAGTTACTTCAATCAATCTGGGTCAGCCCCTGGTCCAATCAGACTCGTCCTCGAGAATCGCTCTGGAAATCAAACGTATCACTAGGGCGATCGTTGGTGAGCCTCCCCGTGTAAGCGAGGCTCAGCCAAAACGTGGCCGTCTGTGGAAATCAATCTGGAAACGTGACACGCGCCTTGCTGATCGCGCGCGGACAGAAACAAATGCGGGCGCCGGACTTGTAATGGCGCGCCAGTTCGAATCGTGATTTCTTCAAATCTGAAAGGGAGCCTGGGACATAACAAATGGCACTCCGGGAAAGATTAATCAGAGAAACCGCAATGGGTCCGGTCGCCGGCAACGGCGACGGCTCGAACGGCCAGCCAAGCTTTCAGGAGATGAAGTCGCGCCTGCACCGGGCGCTGATCAATCGAATGGACTTGACCAAACTGACTGCGATGGCGCCGGAGCATTTGAACGCAGAAGTGTCGCGGCTGGCAGAGAGTTTACTGGCCAGCGAGGCAATGCCGCTGTCAGCCGTCGAGCGCGAAAAACTCGTGAGCGAAGTGCAGCATGAGTTGTTCGGACTGGGACCGTTGGAGCCTCTACTGGCTGATCCGGGCATTTCCGACATTCTGGTTAACGGGCCGGAGAGTATTTACATCGAGCGGCGCGGCAAGCTCGAGGTCACTAACGTAGCTTTCAAAGACAATGAACACCTGATGCGCGTAATCGAGCGCATTGTTTCCTCGGTCGGTCGCCGCATCGATGAATCTTCGCCAATGGTGGACGCTCGTTTGCAGGATGGGTCGCGCGTCAACGCGATCATCCCGCCGCTGTCCATCGACGGCCCCGTACTCTCAATACGTCGTTTTGGCGCCGAACCTCTGCGCATGGCGACACTGATTGAGAATTGCGCGCTAACGAAAGAGATTGCCGAAATGCTGGAGATGTGCGTGCGGGCACGACTTAACGTCGTCATTTCGGGCGGCACCGGGGCGGGGAAGACGACCTTGCTAAATGCGCTTTCCGCTTATATTCCCGAAAACGAACGTATCGTCACGATTGAAGATTCAGCCGAGTTGCAATTACAGCAGCCTCATGTTGTGCGCCTGGAGACGCGTCCGCCGAACATCGAGGGCCGCGGCGAAGTCACTCAGCGCGATCTTGTGCGCAATTCGCTACGCATGCGACCAGATCGGATAGTTATCGGCGAGGTGCGCGGCGGCGAAGCTATCGACATGTTACAGGCGATGAACACAGGCCATGATGGAAGCTTGACTACCATTCACGCCAATACTCCGCGCGACGCGCTGTCGCGGCTGGAGACAATGATTCAGATGACGGGCATGCGCTTGGGTGAGCGGGCGATGCGCCAGCAGGTAGCAGCCGCGGTCGACATAGTCCTTCAGATAGCCAGGTTGTCAGACGGCTCGCGGCGCATAACTTCCATCTCGGAGATTACCGGAATGGAAGGCGAGACCATTACGATGCAGGAAGTTTTCCTATTCGAACGGACCGGCGTCGATCGCGAGGGCACAGTTGTCGGCCGCTTTCGCGCCACGGGCATACGCCCACGGTTTGCCGAAAAACTTAAGGCCTGCGGCATGCAACTGCCGCGCGTCTTTTTCGAGGACATGTAGTACGGACTTCACTCTGTGCCGTTAGGAAGTTACCAGGCCGGGGCCGCTAAAAACCGATGCTAATTTCATTCTTAGTCTTCCTGTTCGCTTTATTTCTCGTCTTCGGCGCTTATCTGATTGCGACGCAAGGCTCCGACGCGAAGCGCGACCGCCTCAGGCTGCGCCTGTCAGAAGCACTGCTGCATTCGTCGCACACCGAAGATCCGGAACTCGTGCTCGCGCGAAGCGAGTTGATGAGCGAGATTCCGTTACTTAACCGCCTTCTTATCCAACTCCATGTGGCAACCCGGCTGAAAACTATGCTGGAACAGGCGGACCTCCACCTGACAGTGACCCGACTGCTGATGTTTTCCGCAATGGCCGGAATTCTGGCCGCACTCGCCGCCTCAGTCGTAGTTGTATCAGCAGTATTAATTGCGTTCTGTGGGCTGCTTGCTGCCAGCGTGCCGTTCGTTCATGTGTGGTGGAAACGCAGGAAGCGCTTTGATCGGTTTCTGGAAAACCTGCCGGATGCCCTGGACCTGATAAGTCGTGCGCTGTCTGCCGGCCATGCCTTTTCGGAAGCACTGCACATGGTTTCGACCGAAATGCCGGAGCCGATCGCCTCCGAATTTCGCAAGACCTACGAAGAGCAGAACCTGGGGCTCTCTCTAAAACTTGCTCTTGAGAATTTGATTCAGCGCATGCCGTTACTCGATTTGCGAATGTGCGTGACGGCCGTGCTTATTCAACGCGAGACAGGCGGCAATCTTGCTGAAATTCTGGAGAAGGTCGCCTATACAATTCGCGAGCGCTTTCGCATCATGGGCGATTTGAAGACGCTGACCACCAGCTCGCGTATGTCAGCGTGGATACTTTGCGGGCTGCCGATTCTTGTTTCCATCGCGGTTACAGCGATGAATCCCGAATACATGAGCATTCTCTGGAAAGACCCACGTGGCCACGTACTGATTGCTGTCGCGATGTTTTTGCAGGTTACGGGAATGCTAATCGTAAGAAAGATTCTGAACATAAAAATATGATCCCGAGCCTTGTCGGTTTGCCCGTCGTCATTTGTTGACCAATGACAGCTCGGCTTTGACACGAACTACTAACAACTGACAGCTGACTAATTCCCATGCTTCTAATCATCACCATTTGCACTTTCGTTTGTATTTCGCTCGGCGTTATGGGGCTGTACTGGCTGGTCTATCGCCCGCAGAGCGCGGCCACTGAGCGCTTGCGCAGGCTGGGCGAAGGGAGCGCCAGCATTCACGTTCCCTCAGTTTCGTTAGTTGAAGAACGACCGGCTGCGGAATTTGCCGAGCGGATGGCAGCGCCTTTGAATCGTTTGCTGCCTGCATCGGCGGCGGAGGCGCGCAAGCTGCAAAAACAGTTGATGCAGGCTGGATTTCGCGGGCCAGACGCTCCCGCCATCTACCGCGCGATTCAGCTCGCGTCAATGGTTGCCTTTCCGGGAGCAGTCGCGTTTGGCTGCGCTGTGTTGGCATATCCATTGACGAGTGCGGTGCTCTGGATCCTCCTTGCCTTCGTAACCGGATTCTTCCTGCCGCGTTATGTGCTGGGGCGAATGATCCGCTCGAGGCAGTTGCGCGTGCGTTGGGGTTTGGCGGATGCGCTTGATTTGATGGTCATTTCGATCGAAGCCGGCCTGGGGCTGAATGCGGCAATGATGCGCGTCAGCGAGGAATTGAAAGAGGTACATCGCGACATCAGCGAAGAATTCGAGCTGGCTAATCTCGAGATTCGCGTGGGTCGGGAACGCGAGGAAGCGTTGCGCAACCTGGCGGAACGCACCGGCGTCGACGATCTGCGCAGCCTTGTGGCGATGTTGATTCAGGCGGACCGCTTTGGCACTTCGATCGCCCGAGCTGTGCGTGCGTTCTCGGATTCACTGCGCACGAAGCGCCGCCAGCGCGCTGAGCAGGCAGCGCAAAAGGCCGCGGTCAAGTTGCTGTTCCCCCTGGCCTGCTTCCTTTTTCCGACGCTGTTCATAGCAATACTTGGCCCCGCCGCCCTCACCCTGATCGACGTCGTGAAGAAGCTGTAACACAGCAGCGTCTCTCTGCCGGGCGCGTATGCCGAAACACCGACCAGGTCTGTGCCATCTTGAAAAGGAGTACCACATGCGCAAACGCACCATCATCGCTGTCGTCGTTGCTTTGATTTTGACCATAGGGATCTCCGCTTTGTGGAGTGCTCAAACAATCGTTCGCGAAGGCGACACGGACGCGAACATCCTCGAGGATGGCGGTTCTGAGGCCGGTCCAAGCCAGCCGGAGAAGAAGAAAGGCAATCGCGTCGCGCGAATTTTCACGGCGCCGTTTCGCGCGATAGGCCATCTCTTCGGACACGGTAAGGACGACGGAAAGCCACAACGGATGACCGAGAAGGACGCGGCAAAATTTGAAAGTGCGCCTGTCACACGTGTTTCCGACAGCCGCTCGCCGGTGAAGGAAACGTCAACAGTTGCCGCCACAGCCCGCGATCACTTGGCCACTGGTCGAGCCCTGCTCTTGACGGGCCGTGTGAATGACGCCATTGCAGAGTTATCACTCGCCGTGTCCCTTGATCCCCGGTTGGGCGAAGCTAACAACCTGCTGGGCATCGCTTACGATCGCAAAGGGATGGGGGAACGCGCGAAAGAAGCTTACGAAAAAGCTGTCAGCGTCGAGGAAGACGCCCAGACATTGAATAACCTTGGCTTCTCGCTTTACCAGAACGGCAACTATCGCGCTGCGATCGATCGCTTGAAGCGGGCGGCCCGGCTTGCGCCCGGCGATCAACGAATTCTTAACAACCTCGCCCTGGCCCAAAGTCGTCTGGGAAAATACGACGATGCGTTCAAGAGTTTCGCGCGCGCCGGCGGCGAGCTGGCCGGGCGCCTGAATGTAGCGACGATGCTGGAGCGGGCCGGTCGTGACGAAGACGCAATTAAGCATTACGAAGCCGCGCTTCACCTGCAGCCAAAATCTTCACTCGTGTTACGCCGCTTAGCGGATCTCTATCAACGAGTAGGAAGGACTGCCGAGGCCCAGGTGGTCCGACAGCAGCTGGCCAATCTCGCCAGCGAAATGACCGTCGCAGCAACTTCAGCTGCCAGATAGTCTCCGTAGGACAGACATTCCTGTCTGTCTCCCTTTAAGAAGGAACTGCTATGACGCAGACAATAATTTTGACCAGAGCCGAAGTCGAAATGATGGGACCGCCAGTTCCGGAAGAATTGGCTGACACCGGCATAGGTGAGGCCTTTCTCGCCGATCTCGCCCTCAAGCATGTTGCAATGCTGGCCGAGCCTACGACTCAATCAGTCGCGGAACGGTTGCATTTACCCCGGATGTTAACTGAAGAAATCCTTCAGAGCTTGTATCGCGAAAAATTGATCGAAGTCCGAGTTCAAACGGCCGTTGGATCGACGCGCTACTCGATGTTGGACCACGGCTGGGATCGAGTGGCCCGATTGATTTCTATCTGTGGCTACACGGGGGCCGCTCCCGTTTCGCTGAGTGATTACACCCACATGATGCGCCTGCAATCGGTACCATCGGAGCCTGCAACGCTCGAGACTGTCCGCAGGGGTTTCAGCGATTTGGTGCTGCCTGACTCGCTGTTGCAAACACTCGGCTGCGTCATTAATTCCCGAAGGTCGTTGTTCCTCACCGGCCTTCCGGGGACCGGCAAGACTGCTGTCGCCGAACGAATCAACGGGGCTTTGCCCGGTGCGATTTGGATTCCCTATGCCGTAGAGATTGACGGTCAGATCATTCGCGTCTTCGATGCACACTGCCATCGCATCGCTTCGCAGGATGTCACACCGAGCGACTATGACCGCCGTTGGGTGCTTATCGAGCGTCCCATGGTTATCGTCGGTGGTGAGCTAACCCTGGAGAATACCGACCTGACCTGGAGCGAAACCGCCCGCTTTTATGAAGCGCCGTTTCAGATGAAGTCGAACGGCGGGACTCTCGTCATCGATGACTTTGGCCGCCAGCGGGTGGCGCCGCAGCATTTGCTAAATCGTTGGATTGTTCCGCTTGAGCGACGTGTTGACTATCTGTCTCTTCATACGGGAAAGAAGATCGAAGTTCCATTCGAGCAGCTGGTGGTCTTTTCTACGAATCTCGACGAGAACGACTTGGCGGACCAGGCTTTCCTGCGTCGCATGGGATATCGCGCCCGCGTTGAACCACCTACCCCCGCGGCTTACGCGCAGATTTTTAAGCGAGCTGCCGGTGCGCGCGGTGTAGAGTACGATGACGCCTGCCTCCATCACATCCTGCACAAATACGTGGTCGAGCAAAAGCAGATGAAAGGGTGCGAGCCGCGCGATTTACTGGACCGCGTTACCGATATCTGCCTCTTCGAAGGCCAGCCCCTCCGACTGACTCCTCAGCTGATCGATGTTGCGTGGAAGAATTATTTTGGCGTGTCGCACAGATTCTCAGCGACAGAGCACCGAAGTGAATTCGCGCCAGCCGCGACTGACCCTCTTCAATTATGATTCGCGCTTCCGGCCGAAAGGTTCGACATGAAACCAGGAAACCAGAACGCCTTTGTTTGCCTTCGGCATCTGCTGTTGGCCTTGATTAGTTGCGCCATCCTGTCTTTGACAGTTGGAGTCACCAGCGCAGGCCCGCGAAAGCGCTCAGTTTCCAGAGTTCGCCGATCGCATATACACGAAAAACAGAAGTCGTCCTGCATACCGGGCGCGCAGTCTGAATCGGAACCTTTGGATGGCAAGCCGCGCTTAAGATTAACCGATGGCACTACGATTCCCGTCGATGATGCCTGGGAAGACGCGCAAGGCGTCTGGTACCGAAAAGACGGCGTCACCTATCTGGTCGAACGCGTAAAGGTCCGGACTATCGATCGTGACAGCGCCGCGAATCCCATTGCGACAGATGAGCCGGTCGCTAAAGTCGCCAGCACCACGTCGGTTAATTCGGATTCAACAATTACTCGTACTTGGATTCATCTGATTGGAGGCGCACGCGTCGAAGCCGACGAAGCTACTGAATCAGAAGCCGGCGTCTGGTTGAAACGGGGTAGTTTTTCTATATTCATTGAACGGGCGCGTGTTGACCGCATTGAGCGCGAAGAAATTGCCAGTAGAACCGGGATGAAGGCTAAGGCGAGCCCGGGCTGGAGCACGGGTAGTCCTGGTCTCGACGGGCTTATCAAACAAAACGGCGCGCGCTATGGAGTGGATCCTTACCTGGTTTTTCTGGTGATGGAAGAAGAATCCCACTTTAATCCCCATGTAGTGTCGCCGAAAGGCGCGCGCGGATTGATGCAATTGATGCCGGGAACGAGTGCGCGGTTTGGCGTGCGTCATCCATTCAGTCCGGCAGAAAATATCAGCGGCGGTGTGCGGTATCTAAAACAGCTCTTGCAGAGTCACAACGGAAGGGTAGATCTCGTGCTTGCGAGTTATAACGCCGGAGAAGGCGCCGTCGCGAAGTGGGGCCAGAAGGTGCCGCCCTATCGAGAAACTCGAAACTACGTGAGGCGAATAAGCGCGCGCTACCGGAAAAACGAAATTGCCGAAGCTGCGCGCCGCCCTGATGTGCAAATAGGAACGAACTGAATGAAAAACATGAACTGCGATTCAGCACGTCTGTTAAGAGCGGGAAAGTCCTTACGATCAAGAATGCTTCTTTTGGCAAGCCTGGCTTTCTCCGTCTGCCTGGCGTTGGGACTCTTCGTGCACCCGGCCGCTGCGCAGCAGAATGCTCAGGAACCGCTGACCAACGCTTCAGTGGTAAAACTTGTTCGCGCAGGCTTCAGGGAAAAGACTGTCGTTGCCATCATTCGTTCACGCCCCGGAAGGTTTGATCTCGCGCCGGAGCGTTTGATTGAGCTGAAACGCAGCGGGGTAAGCGAAAAGATCATCCTGACGATGATCGGACAGGACGACTCGGAGTTTATGAGCGATGAGTATGGTTTCGAGAGTTTAAGAAGTGAAGGCGCCGGTCCTGCTGCAAAGTCGCGATCACAGCGCGACGACGGCACTGACATTTTCAGCTCCAGTGGCGGATCGAAAAGCCAGACAGGCGGCCGCGGCGAGAGCGGCGCGAATGAAGGGAATAGCGTAACTAGTGGCAGTGCCACGGTCCATATCCTCCGCCCCCAAAACGAAGCCGGCGGAATGCCTAAACTGGAAAAGACTCCGACGCTTACCAACGAAGCCATCATCGAAATGGTCGATGCCGGGTTCAGCGAGGGAACAATCATCCGCCGCATCGAACATTCGCCCGCCGATTTCAATCTGTCATCCACGCAAATCATCGAGTTGCACAAGCATCGCGTGTCTGCGCCCGTGATAGCTGCCATGAAGGCTGCGATGGGCGACGATCCGATACCTGCGAGATCTCCTGCAGCAAACAATCCGGAGAAGTAAGAGTGAAAAGGCGAGAAAGAAATGCTGGTCGTCTTCATGCGCCGGCTTTCTGCCTGGCGACTGCTTTTTCACTGATTGCATTTTCGGTTGGCGGCAGAATTACGGTGTTCGCGCAAAGTAATACCAGCCAGAAACCCTCTGCGGCCGCTCAGGAATCACAAGACGTTGAAGAGGGTGATGTAATTTCATTCCGCACGACCGAGGTACTGCTGCCGGTTACAGTGCGCGACCGAGACGGGAAACTCGTAAGCACGCTGACCCGTAATGATTTTCGGATTTTCGAAGATGGACGCGAACAGCGTTTGAGCGATCTGGCGTTGCGCGAAACGCCGGTCGACGTTGTGTTGATGGTGGACGCTTCTTCAAGTGTGTCCGGCAACCTGGACGACTTCCGTCGCGCGGCTTTGGGATTTGCCGAGAAACTGTCGGTTGAGGATCGTATAAGCCTTATCAAGTTCGATGATCGGATCGAGTTGCTCCAGGATTGGACTCGGAGCCGGCTCCAATTGCGCCGATCACTCGACCGAGTTACTCCTGGCATGTTCACGCGCTTCAACGACGCGCTCTTGCTCGCCGCAAAGGATCAACTAAAAGGCGGGCGCGTGCGCCACGCGGTTATCGCGCTCACCGACGGCATCGATAGCGAACGTGGTTATGCGACTCTGCCGATGGCTTTGAGCGCCCTGCTTGAGGCCCAGGCAATCGTTTACATTGTCAGCAATACTGAGATTGAGCGACAAAGCAAACAAGCCGAGCTGGACAACCTTCTGGCAGGGACGAAGGCTGTTCGGAGTTTCAATTCACTTCGCGTTGACGATCTTCGCGAAGGACTGCGCGTCCTGGACGAGAGTGAAATGAGGCTAGCTCAGCTAGCGACCGCCACTGGGGGAAGGCTCTACAAGCCGAAGAGCTTTGCCGATCTTGATTCGACTTATGCGGAAGTTGCGAATGAACTGCGACATCAGTACACGCTCTATTACTCTCCGTCCGATAAAACGCGCGACGGACGTTTTCGCCGCGTTCGTGTCGAAACAACAGACAAGAGCCTAAGCGCATCTAGTCGCATCGGATATTTTGCGCCTGGCAAATAGTTCTGGATGACTGTTCGGGAAGTCCGCTTGCCCGAACTGAAGACCGCCAGATATCGAAGGCCAGCCCACATGTCACAATGGCCCGCCCGATACCTAACTCAGGGTTCTGGTGCTATCTGACACGCATTAGCCCTCCCGAGAGATCAGCCACTCCTGTTAAATGCTGATCTTAAGTTCAATTATTCCCTTAGTTAAGCGCATCGAAGCCGAGGCGGCACGGTCATTGCCCTTAGAACGGTGCCAGGTTCTACTCGCAGGGTCGTGCGAAGTTCACCTTGAACATTTCAGCAGACACCGGGGGAGTGGAACTTTGCTTGTTATTTGCAGGAAAAACTAAATCGTAATTATCTTAGCCGAGAAGAAAGAAGAACAGGATGCGACCAGTAAAACACTTTGAGAAGAGCCTTGCGTTGGTGGCCGGCGGAATCTTCAACACGATCCAGACGGTGAACAAATACAAGCCGAACCCCTCGTTTACTCCCAAGTGGTCGGACAAGCCGTTGTTGAAATCGTGGCAGAAAACGAAACCCACGCTGGGCTTCCCACGCACAACGGATTCGCTTTGTCCTCAGTGCGTGATTCAGGCGCGCGAAGACATCGTTTCTGGCAAGAAAGAGGTCAGCATGCTCATCGACGAACATGTCGGTGAAATCAAGGCCCAGATTATCGAGCGTGATGGCGAGATTTGGATGACCAAAGATTGTCCCCAGCATGGCCATATCGAAGACATGATGGCCGTTGATTCAAAGTTTCTGGCGCACATCGAAAAGATGTTTCCGGGGCGCGACATCCAGGCCCACAACGATGAAAAGCTGCACAATCATGGCACCAGCACGATCAAGTATGGTCGCGGCTCTGTGCTGACGGTGGACCTGACCAACCGCTGCAACATGATGTGCGATCCTTGCTTCATGGATGCGAACCAGGTTGGCTTTGTTCATGAACTCAGCATGGACGACGTTAGGGAGATTCTGGACAACGCCATTTCGATCAAACCGCGCCGGCAAATGTCGGTGCAGTTTTCTGGTGGCGAACCGACGATTTCGCCGCACTTCCTCGAAGCTATCAAGTATTCACGCAAGGTGGGTTACAACAGCGTTCAGTGCGCGACGAACGGAATTGAATTTGCGAAGAGTAAAGAGTTTTGCAAACAAGCAGCCGAAGCGGGATTGCGCTACGCCTATCTCCAATTCGATGGCATCGGTAACGATGCCAATAGTCACCGTCAGGTCGGGAACCTTTTCGACGTGAAGCTGCGGGCGATAAATAATTTGCACGAGGCCGGCGTCGAAATCGTGCTGGTGACCACATTGGTTAACGGCATCAACAACGACCAGGTCGGATCGATCATAAGGTTCGCCCTCGATAATCCGAAGAAGATTGCGTTCCTATCTTTTCAGCCCGTTTCCTTTACGGGTCGTGACGAAGAGATCACTCCCGAGCGACGGCTGCAACAGCGCTACACCCTTTCGCATCTGGCACACGACGTTAAAGACCAAGTGGGAATCACTGAGCCAACGCGCGACTGGTTTCCGCTTTCTCTAATGGGAGCGTTCGCCGATTTTGCCGATCTAGTGCATGGTCCACAGGCCGAATGGGGCCAGGTCTCTTGTGGCTGCCATCCGAACTGCGGTGTCGGTACTGCCGTCATGATCGATAAGGAAACCAGAGAGATGCGCCCTGTGCCGGAGTTTCTCAACATCCCCGGCCTCGTGAAGGACATGCAGAAGATCACGGATGCGGCGCGTGGTAAGTGGATGTCCAACCTCATGATGGGCCTTACGCTGCTGAAGCACTACAATCCGTACAAGTCGCCATCGCAGTTCACGCTTTCAGAGCTGTTCAAGAAGTTCGATAAGTCGTTCGGCTTGACCGGCAAAGACTATGGCAAGGTTGACGGCGGCCGTACGAAGACCGACATCGAGAAGCGCCGCGCGGATCGCTGGAACTTCTTGTTTATTGCCGGCATGTGGTTCCAGGACCTCTTCAATTATGATTTTCGGCGCACGGAAATGTGCATCATTCCTTACGGCACGCAGGAAGGCGAGATTTCCTTCTGCGCCTACAACACGGGCATTGGCTGGCGCAACATTATCGAGAACATGCACCAGAACGCCACGGTGGCCAAGTGGTACCAGGAGTATGGTCGGCACGAGGTTTTCGCCGGCGGCAAGGAAGTAAGCCTGTCTGATAACTCCCACAGCATGATACTGAACGACGTCGATCTGGCGCGTCCGAACAAGCCCGAAATGCAAGGTCCAAAAACTGCGCATGAGGAGGCTGTCATGATGCGCAAGTTGTATCAGGAGATGGTGCTCAAGCAGCAGGAAATCAAGACCGATAGCAGCGAGAAGCCTGTACAGATTCAGAGCCTTAGCCGAAGCAAGCCGGTGGCTACTGTTTCCATCTAGCTTCCGCGCATTGACCTGTTGGAAACCCCGCGAACGGCCTGCTACCCTTCGCGGGGTTTCCGTATGAACGCGGCTGTTATGTTCCGGCGTGTGTGACCAGCGGAAGCTAATTCCGTAGTCTTGTGTCGTGTTTGGCGAAGGAAAAGCGCCGCCGGAGTCGGCTCTCTACTTGACCACGACGCGTCCGGACGTGTTAAATAAGCAACTTGGTACCGGCCTAGCCAGTTTTTAGTCTTAATTAGAAGTGGAGAGATGATGGCGATAGTTACAGTTAATCAGGGCGAATCGATCGAGAGCGCATTGCGGCGTTTCAAGAGAAGGGTGATGACGGAAGAGATTATTAAGGACGCGAAGAGACATGCGTTCTTTATGCCGCCCGGCCAGAAGGCGAAACTCAAGTCAGCTTTGGCACGGAAGCGCAACAAGAAGAAAGGCCGGCCGCGACCCCCGCGCGATTAGCTAAGGGTTTTCTACTCAGGTCCTGACTGCGCCGCCACACGCATTCCCACCAAGCGCTTTACTCTCCGGAACAAACGTGGAAACTGCCGCGTGCATGCGTGGTGAGTCGAGCGCCTCAGTGTGAAGGCTCTCGCCCCTGAAGAATCAATTTCGAATCATGACACGCATCCTCTTAACTAACGATGACGGCATTCATTCGGACGGTCTCATCAAGGTCGAGAAAGCCCTGCACGAAGTTGGTGACGTGTACGTGGTGGCGCCGGCAGCGGAAATGAGTGGCGCCTCGCATAGTCTCACTCTCGCGCGGCCGCTGAGAATACGACAGATTGATGACCGGCACTGGACGGTGGATGGTACTCCCACCGATTGTATAACGCTGGCGCTGCATAAGATATTGCCCGAGGAAGAGCGCCCAGACCTTTGCGTTTCCGGCATTAACCATGGCGGAAACCTGGGAGACGACGCTACTTACTCCGGGACAGTGGCAGGCGCGCTGGAAGCGACTATTCTGGGCGTTCCGGGAATCGCTTTGAGTCTGGTGGCCAGGGAACAATTCGATTTTACCGAGGCCGCCCGTTTTGCGGTAACGGCAGTACGCAAGATCCTTAGCGAAGGCCTTCCGGATGGCACGCTGCTGAACATCAATCTTCCTCCCGGTGAGATTAAGGGCGTGCGCGTCACGCGCCAGGGAATCAAGAATGCACGGCCGGTAATCAGTGAACACATAGATCCGCGCGGCAAGCCTTATTTCTGGATCGGCGAAGAGTATTTTCGTTCAAACGCCGAGGACGGCACAGACTATCGCGCGATCGAGTTGGGTTTTGTGTCAGTGACTCCGCTTAAGAGCGACATGACCGACCATGGTGCATTGACAGCGCTTGATTCATGGACTGATCTGACGGCTATGGAAGTTTTCCAAACTGAATAGGCCCCGCTGATAAATAAATCGGTCAGCCTTAAAGCATTTGAGTTCGACACCCTCTCGGCCAGGTCCGGCACAACAGGAGTACCGCATCCCACGCGAGCGAATGATTGAACGCTTGCGGGACCATTACGGCATCCGTAATCCCGCGGTACTCGATGCAATGCTGGAGATCCCCCGCCATTTCTTCGTTCCTGAAGCACTGCGCGGCCGGGCCTACGGCGATCATGCGTTGCCCATTAGCTCCAATCAGACAATCTCGCAGCCCTATATCGTGGCGCGCATGACTGAGTTATTGGAGTTGGACCAGGACAGCCGCGTGCTCGAGATCGGTGCTGGGTCGGGCTATCAAACGGCGGTGCTGACGAAGCTTGCCGCGCAGGTTTATGCGATCGAGCGGATCGGCGATCTCGCTCGCGAGGCTCAATCCCGCATACGCGCACTGGGCATCTATAACGCTACTGTGAAATGTTTCGATGGCACTATGGGATGGAATGCCCATGCACCTTACGATGCGATATTGGTAGCAGCCGGAGGACCGGCGGTTCCGGAACCATTGGTAGCGCAATTAAAGGTCGGCGGCCGGCTGGTCATGCCCGTTGGTGAAACCCGTGAATCACAGATACTCATTCGCGTGCTCAAAAGGGAAACGGGTGCCAGGACCGAAGAGCACGGACCGTGCGCATTCGTGCCTCTAATAGGACATCATGGCTGGACGAATTAGCGGTCAATGAGGGTTCAATGGTTATTGGCGCGCCAGCCAGAACTGCAATTCCTTATCGGGAGGATTGATTGATAGGCAAGATTATAGAAATTCTTTCCGTCTTTATCATCGCGACGATCTCCGCGCTTGGTTATTTCGGTGTCGTGTTGCTGATGGCGATCGAGTCGGCATGCGTACCGCTGCCTTCGGAAATCATCATGCCCTTCTCGGGCTATCTTGTCTTCACCGGGCGCTTCAATCTCCTGGCAGTTGGCTTTGCGGGCGCTTTCGGTTGCGTGCTGGGCTCACTGGCAGCTTACTGGGCGGGCATGTATGGTGGCCGGCCTTTGGCCGAACGATACGGACGCTATCTTCTTATTTCCGGGCACGACCTTGATCTCGCCGATCGTTGGTTCGCACGTTACGGACAGGTCATTGTTTTCATCAGCCGCTTGTTGCCGGGTATTCGAACTTTCATATCGTTTCCGGCAGGAGTTGCCCGGATGAACCTATCGCGCTTTATTCTCTACACCTTTGCTGGTTCGCTGCCATGGTGTCTGGGTCTTGCGTACGTTGGTGAAAAACTCGGCGAGCGATGGAATAAGGATGAAACGCTGAAAACGATTTTCCACCGCTTTGATTTTGTGGTCGGAATTGTTTTGGTGTTGGCAGTCGCATGGTGGGTCTGGCGTCATCTACAACATTTGCGGGAAGGGAAGGCCGAGCTGTCGAATACGTAAGAACGGCAGCCGTGCTGCTGAAGGAGTCATACGCTCTTAGCGATGCGGGTCGCGAAGCTTACGTCCTCTTCACCTTTCGGCTCCCAGTTTGACAGTCTTATGATGGTTCCATAGAATCCAGTGTCTGCTGTTTGTCGGGGCGTGGCTCAGCCTGGTAGAGCGCTCGGTTCGGGACCGAGAGGTCGGAGGTTCGAATCCTCTCGCCCCGACCACTTCATTTCGACAAGTCCCGAAAAGCCTTATACAACTCTAAACCTCCGTGTGTCCGCTTTGAAAGCAGGAGGATGGAATGATAGTACGCTGGCTCTGCCTTACCACCTTAGTGTTACTGGCGCTATCAGTGCCCGCCTGCAAAGGCGATGCAAAGAGTCAAATTGTGGGAAAATGGGAAGCTACCATTACTCATAAAAGAACAGGCAACGAAGCGAAACTGGCGTGGGAATTCTTGCCGGACGGCACCTTCACGGCCGCACCCCTGAATGATTCAGGCACGATCGTTGATAAAGACAAGTACGAGATTGTCGACAACGGTCGATCAGTCAAGATCAGATCTCAACTAATCGAAGATGGCACGTGCACCATTGATCGAGGCACCATGACTGGAGAAACTCGAGGGTCGCTGGTTAAGTTTAAGAAACTGTAGTCATCCTCTACTCATCAGTAGCCTGTCAATTCGACAGTTTCACGCTGAAGCTAGTTTATCCTTCGAAAGTAGCTATTCTCGTTTTGCGTAACGGTTTGCCCCCTATCCCATTTCCACATTTACAGCAGCCGAATATTGTTACATTGGCCGTGACTAAGCAGGCGTAGCCCAGGGGCGACTCGCTCCTGAGCGAGTTTGGGCCTTCTCTTTTACAAACCTCATGAAGCCCGTGGCATTGGTCACCCCGAATCCACGGAAAATCTCGGCCAAACCTTCAGTCGATACGTCTAAAGTTATTGACCCCCTGGAGGGCCACTATGGTATATTTCCAAGCGAACCTGGGCGAATTTCCGGGTGGCCCCTCCACCAAAAAATCAGCCTCATAGTGATCTTTAACGGTTGTCTATAACTGAAAGCGTTTCCCTATGACTAACAGCTCAGCTACTCCCTGCAAGGGTCTAGTGCGACTCCTTCTTGTCTTCCTGCTGATGGGCGCCTCCGGGCTTTTCAGTATTGTCCATGCAGCGCAGAACAATCCGGTCTTGATTAGTAATGCGACTTCGACGCGGGCGATCGCGCTGGAGTCGGTAACTATGAAAGGCGAACCCTTTTCCTTAACCATGCCCGTGCCTTTCAGCGCCGACTCAAGAAATCGCATAGTCTTGTTTGTGATGAACCTGGATCTGCTCGCTGGAGAAGACGCCAAGAGTCTTTCTTCGGACGCAGAGGATGCGGCCCACCTTCATTACCCAATGAACGTCGAGTACGTGGGCCAGGTCCCTGGTTTTGAGGGCATATACATGATCGTACTGCGGTTGAACGATAGCATGGGCGATCTGGGCGACGTGTTAGTCCGGCTGAACCTTCACGGCGTTTCCAGCAATCGTGTGCGCGTAGGGATCGGACATCTAGGCGGCGGACCTTCGGATGATCCAGGTGCTGTGGCAACACCCGCACCGGTGACGCCGCCGGCGGCAGTCACATCGCTGACAATCGCACAGTACCAGGCGCAGTTTGCCAACCCCTCGACGGCTGCAGGCCCTGATGGAATCAGGTTTCTGGAGCAGGCCAGTTGGGGGCCGACCTCTAACCCTCTGGGCGGCGAGCTGGCGCGCGTTCGCAGCCTGGGTTATGCGGGCTGGATAAACGATCAGTTCAACCAGCCACCTCTTTTCGGCGCTTCCCAGTCCAACTATCCGACCCCGGATAACTATCCCACCGATGTTCCGACCGGCTGTCCTACCGGATCGCCTGCTACCTGCGTTCGCGATCACTATACGATGTATCCGTTGCAGACCCAGCTCTTCCAAAATGCCCTAACGAGGCAGGATCAATTGCGCCAGCGAGTAGCTTTCGCACTACACCAATTAATACCTGTCTCGGGTGCGGACCTCAATGGGCAACCAGCTTGGGTGGCTCCGACTTTGCAGGTCTTTGATAAAAATGCTTTTGGGAACTTCCGGCAGATACTCATGGATGTAACACTGAATGCCGGTATGGGTGAATACCTCAACATGAGGGGCAATAGCAAGGTCAGTCCGAATGAGAACTATGCACGCGAAGTCTTGCAGTTATTCTCCGTGGGAGTGGATCTGCTGAATCCGGACGGTACGCCGGTGCTCGACGCCCAAGGAAATCGGATTCCCACTTACAGCCAAGCCGAGATCACAAACTTCGCTCGGGTTTTCACGGGGTGGAACCTTTCACCCAACAAGATATGGGTTGTCGATGGCGTCACAGGCGTGCCGAACTACACTGATCCTATGGCATTGGTGAACAACACTTTCAACACGGCCGACACAAATCAGAAGACGGTATTGAATGGAGTGATCTTGCCGGCTTGTGGCCCGACTTGTGCAAACACCACCGCGGGTAACGCGGCCACCAGGACATACAAGACGACCGAACTAAACTTAGCAATTGATAACCTCTTCAATCACCAAAACACGGGGCCCTATCTATGCTCTCAATTGATCCATCAAATGGTGACGAGCAATCCCAGTCCAGCCTATGTTGGCCGTTGTTCCGCTGCCTTTGCCGATAACGGGTCGGGCTTTCGGGGCGATATGAAAGCGGTCATCACGGCAATTCTGCTGGATCCTGAGGCCCGCGGGGATTTGAAGAACGCGCCGACCTATGGTCATCTGCGCGAGCCGGTGCTGTTGGTGACGGACCTACTGCGAACATTCAATGGAACCAGCGACGGAAATATCACATCGACCGGCACGAGACAGGGCCTGATCGTTGACATGGGCCAGAATCTGTTTAATCCGCCGACAGTCTTTAGCTACTACCCTGCTGACTTAGGCTTGCCGGGGACGAATTTGCTTGGTCCTGAATTTGGGATCCTTGATACCTCTACAACGTACAAACGGGCAAACTTTGTTAACACGCTATTCATGGTTGGAATTCCCGCGAGTCTTCCGGATAGGCCGACTGGGACGCAGGTTAACTACTCGTCTTACCAGGCCATCCTTACCGGCGGCGGTACTCCGCAGAATCTTGTGGACGCACTGGATACGGACATGATGCACAACACAATGTCTTCGTCAGTGAAGGCGAATATCGTGACCACCATCACGGCTATTACAAACGCGAATGCTACGATGCAGGCCCAGCAACGTACGCAGACGGCTATCTATTTAATCGCGACCTCATCGCAATATCAGGTGGAGAGGTAAACAGATGACACAATCACGGAGAAAATTTTTGAGAAACTCGGCATGCGGCCTTAGCGCGGCGGCGTTGTTATCTAGTCTGGACCAACTCAACCTGGTTAATGCGATGGTGCAGCAGCAAACTGAGGACGCGGTCGCTGCCGATTACAGAGCGTTGGTTTGTATCTTTCTGTCCGGTGGCAATGACTGTAACAACACAATAATTCCATTGGATTCTGAATACAATTCATACTCCGGCGTGCGCAATGCCTCCGGCCTGGCCATTCCGCAGGCATCACTCCTGCCGCTGACTGGCTCAAGTGGCGGCGGCGGCCGGCCCTTCGGCATGCACCCAAATCTATCGCCGGAAGTGGCCAATCCAGCATTGGCAAAAGGTCTTTTGGATGTTTGGACCGCTGGGAGACTCGCGGTTCTGTTCAATACGGGTAACTTGGTACAACCACTTACCCGAGCTCAGTATCTGGCCGGTTCCCCAAAACCTTATCAGCTGTTCTCGCATTCCGATCAAGTGACTCAACAGCAAACAGTTTCATCCAAGTCAGTGGGCCAAACAGGTTGGGGCGGACGCGTTGCTGATTTGACCGGAGCGTTGAATGGAAGTGTAGCGCTGCCGATGAACCTTTCCGTGGCAGGAACAAACTTGTTTCAGATAGGAATATCCAGTCGCCAACTGGCAATCGCTTCGACCGGCAGCCTTTCCGGAGTACTTAACCTCAATTGGACAAATGGTGTGGCATCGGCGAATCCATTTAATGCCGGTAGCAGCTATCGAACGTTGCTCGGAATGGATACTGATTCGTTCCTGATAAAAGCCGCTAGCGACACGACAAATGGGGCGTTGACAGCGGATGCGGCATTGAATGCGGCCGGTGACCCGGCGCTTACTGCTGTATTCCCCGCCACCTCGCTTGGTAACCAATTGAAACAGATTGCCAAGGTAATCAAGGTTAGAGACCTCACGGGAATTGCTATGAAGCGCCAGATTTTCTTCTGCACACTTGGCAACTTTGACACCCACACAAACCAGACGAGCTCAACGCTGACAGGCAGCCAGGGAAATAACTTTACCCAGTTAAGTCAGGCGATGAAAGCCTTCTACGACGAGATGGTCGCACAGGGAATAAGTGACAAGGTTACGACCTTCACGCAGTCTGACTTCGGGCGTACTTTGCAGCCGTCAGGCTCCGGCCCGGCGTCTGTAGGGTCGGATCACGCGTGGGGCAACCACGCGCTGATCATGGGTGGCGCTGTTTTAGGCCGTGCGTTCTATGGCACATTCCCGACACTCGCGCTGGGTGGGCCTGACGACACGGACAACCGCGGTCGCTGGATTCCGACGACCTCAGTAGATCAGTATGCGGCCACGCTCGCCTCCTGGTATGGACTCGCGCCAGCGGATATCCCAACAGTATTTCCGAATCTCTATAAGTTTTCGTCACAGAACCTGGGGTTCCTGGCGTAATGCCGAAAGAGTTGCGGGCTTTCTCTTGTACTTCAGGGCCCAGTGCGGTTGAGCGAATAAGCACTATACTCAACTGCGCTGGGGCTTTTGATTTTAGGGAGCACACACGTTGGGCCCAATAGCCATTGCGCACCCCGGTTTTCAAGAATTCGGCAAATCGAATTCCGCCATGGATAAAATGAAATCGCCTGAGATGTGCGGCTGCAAAAACTCACGAGGAGTGAATTCTTTTTCAATCCGCAGTGGCGTTGTTTTGCTCGTCATAGCCGCCTTCGCAGGATCGTTTTATCGCTGGCAGCGACAGCCACAACCTTCTGCAGCGCAACGTGCCCAAACGTCTACGGTCATCGCCGGCGTACCTTCCTCCAAAGCTCCTTTCAACGCCATCAGACAGCCAAACGAGCAGGCCCTCAAGTCTGTGATGATGGAACTGCCACTCAGTTTCGAGCAAGGGGCCGGACCCAATGAGTTTCTTGCCCGAGGAAGTGGCTTTGCCCTGTACCTGAAACCTGATGCGGCAATCTTTGCTCCAACGCGCAGCGCCGGCGGCACGGATAGATTAGCCGCGAAAAACTTCCCAGCAGTTTCTTTCGGCCTTGCCGGCGCAAGTAACGATGCGAAAGCTAGTGGGCGCGATCCGCTGCCGGGAAAGATCAACTATCTGATCGGAAATGATCCGGCAAAGTGGCGTACGAATGTTTCCACCTTTGCAAAGGTTAGTTACGAAGGCATCTATCCGGGAATCAATCTGATCTATTACGGCAACCAGCGACAACTTGAATATGATTTTGAAGTGGCGGCGGGTGCAGATCCGAGTCTGATTCGGTTCGCTTTAAGTCGTGAAGCGGATCCACGCATTTCTGACGAAGGCGACCTGATTGTGCGCACTTCTGCCGGCGAGGTCCGCGAGCACAAGCCGGTTATCTATCAGGAAGTCGGGGGCGCGCGGCAAACAATCGCAGGCCGCTATGTGCTTACGACAAAGCGCGAGGTTAGTTTTGAGATAGCTTCGTACGATCGCAGCAGAAAGCTCGTAATAGATCCCACGCTGGTCTACTCAACTTATCTGGGGGGCCCTGGCGATGACCTCGGCAGCAGTATTGCGGTTGATAGCAACAACAATGTCTACATAGCCGGAACGACCAGTTCAACCAACTTTCCTACGATCGGCCCGGCCTATCCAGCCAATTCGGGATTGAGTGACATGTTTGTCACAAAGATTACCGCTGCCGGTAGCAGCATCATCTATTCAACTTACGTTGGCGGCAGTGGACTCGATCGGGCCAGCGGCATAGCGCTCGATAGCGCCGGCAATGCGTATGTTGTCGGTCGAGTGGACTCATCGTCGGTTAACTTTCCTACCACCGCGGGAGTGGTCGCACCTACTTATCGCGGTGGAGATTTTGACGGCGTTGTATTTAAACTCAGCGCACAGGGAAACAGCCTGGCTTACTCAACGTACATTGGCGCTGAAGATAATGACTCAACAGAAGGCGTGGCAGTTGATACGAACGGCAATGCGTACCTGATCGGTGGCTCAAGGTCGCACGGTTTTCCCACAACGCCAAATGCCTACCTGAGTTCCAACAGCGGCGACACCGACGCATACTTGACCAAGATCAATTCCTCCGCCACGGCCTATCTTTACTCGACTTTGCTGGGGGGCAGCGGCACCGATCGCGGAGGCGGGGTGGCCGTTGACGCGATTGGCAATGCGTATATTGCCGGATACACAGGCTCAGCTGATTTTCCCACCGAGAATGCTTTTCAGAACTTCTCTGGTGGCAGCTTCGACGCCTTTGTCGCTAAGATCGATACGAACGCGAGCGGCGCCGCCTCGCTCATATTTTGCGGCTATTTGGGTGGCATCGCCGACGAAAAAGCCTACGGCATCGCACTGGATAGTGGCGCGAATAATATTTACGTCGCGGGCCAGACTTCCTCGAACAATTTCCCTGTGTTGAATCCGGCCCAGCCTGCATACGGCGGATCATTCGACGCGTTCATAGCCAAGATCAGCAGCACAGGAGCGAAGCTTTACGCGACGTACCTGGGTGGCAGCGGTGACGACCGTGGCACTGGCGTCGTGGTTAACTCCGCCGGTAATGCCTACGTCACAGGCTTCACTTCCTCTACGAACTTTCCAACTGTGAACGCGTTACAGATTACCAACGGGGGCGGCAGCGATGTCTTCGTGGCGAAGCTTAACTCGGCCGGCAATGCATTTCTGTACTCGACTTATCTCGGCGGCGGCGGAAACGAGAGCTCGACTAGCACGATCACTTCAACCAACCCGATCGCGCTCGACGCGTCAAACAATGCGTACATCACCGGCTACACAGCCGCGACAAATTTCCCGACTGTCTCGCCACTGCAGGCCGCAAACGGCGGCGGCCAGGATGTGTTCGTCGCAAAGATTTCCGATGCGGCGCCCGCTAGTGATTACACACTGGTTGCCACTCCCAGTTCCCAAACAGTGACCCCAGGCGGTAGCACGAGTTTCACGGTCACTGCTACTCCCTCCGGTGGCTTCACTGGAACAATCGCGTTGAGTGTTTCCGGGCTCTCGATCGATTCAAGCGCGACTTTCAATCCGCCGTCGTTGGTAATTACGGATGCCTTGCCAAAATCGTCAACGCTCATGGTTACGACAACAGCGTCAACACCTCCTGGTACGTATACGGTGACGGTTGACAGCAGCAGCGGCACGTTACAACACTCCGCTTCGACTTCACTGGTAGTGCAGGGAACTACGAGCGCCGACTTATCACTGGAGAAAACTGCCTCGCCGAATCCAGCGATCGCTATGGCCAACCTGACATATCGAATAACGGTAACGAATCACGGTCCATCGCCGGCGACCGCCGTTACGGTGAACGATACCTTGCCCAGCGGTGTAACTTTTGTCTCGGCAACTCCAACGCAGGGCAACCCATGCAGCGGTACGACCACAGTTATTTGCAGCCTCGGCAACATCCCCCAGGGCGGCGTAGCAACTGTCAGCATAGTGGTGGCACCTCAAGCGGCGGGACAACTGACGAATACCGCCAGCGTAACGGCGACTGAGTCTGATTCCAACGCCAGCGACAATTCAGCGACCGTGGTGACAACGGTTAACACACAGGCCAGCGGCCCTTCGATGCTCGATCCAAACCTCTCCGTGCACACCGTTGTTAGCGGCTTGAGCCAGCCCACCAGTATGGCCTTCATTGGCAACAGCGACTTCTTCGTGCTGGAGAAGGACACAGGAAAGGTGAAAAGAGTTCTTAATGGAACTGTGCAAAACACGGTACTTGACCTGCCTGTAAATAGCGGATCCGAGCGCGGCTTGCTCGGTATCGCTCTGCATCCAGCCTTTATCAGCAACGGTTACGTTTACCTGTATTGGACGGAAAGCAGCACAGGTGTTGATTCGACTAATCTTCAGGATGTACCACTGCTGGGAAACCGGGTCGATCGCTACATCTGGAACGGATCGACGCTGACATTCGATCGTAACCTAATTAAGCTGCGCGCTTATCAGGCCGATGCCAATCAACCGCTGCGCGGCAATCACAACGGCGGCGTGTTGCGATTCGGTCCCGACGGCAAGCTCTTCATCATCATCGGCGATAACGGTCGTCGCGGTTTTTTGCAGAACGTCACGAGCGGCGCGCCTGTGCCGGATGATCAGTTCGGTGGGCCCCAGCCTGATGATGCGCACCTGACCGGAGTGATCTTGCGCCTCAACGACGACGGCACCACTCCTGCCGATAATCCATTCTCCAACGCAAACAGTGGACTAAGCGGCGAGGCCGCAGCCAATGTGAAGAAAATTTATGCCTATGGCGTGCGCAACAGTTTCGGCCTGGCCTTCGATCCCCTTTCCGGCAATCTTTGGGATCAGGAGAACGGTGATGATGCGTTTGACGAAATGAATCGCGTAACCGCAGGCTCAAACAATGGCTGGGTGCAGACCATGGGACCCGTCAGTCGCATCGGGCAATACAAGCAGATCGAGTCGACCTATGGCGCGGGCAATCTGCAGCAGTTGCGCTGGCCTCCCAGCCTGATTGCGGACACCCCGCAAGATGCGCTCTCGCGCCTCTACATGCTGCCAGGCGCGCACTACAACGACCCGGAGTTCAGTTGGAAATATGCAGTCCCGGCCGCGCCATTGGGATTTGTACAGGGCAGGGGACTGGGACCCCAATTTGAAGGTGATATGTTCGTCGGCTCTGCTCGCACTTTTCTTGCCGGTGGTTTTCTTTTCCGGCTTAAGCTAACAGCGGACCGGCTCCACTTTGCTTTTACTGATTCGCGTCTGACAGATCTGGTGGCGGATAATCTCGACAAATTTGACATCACGGAAAGCGAGAGTTTGCTGATTGGAAAAGACTTCGGGATCACGACGGATATCGAAACCGGACCAAACGGCAATCTCTTTGTTGTCTCGAACACAAACTCAGCTGTTTACGAAATCTCCGGCAAACAACCTTCAGTTTTCATAGCCAATTTGAACGGTGCGCAGGAGGTGCCACCTAACAACTCACCTGCGACGGGCACGGCCACATTGCTCCTCAGCCCGGATGAAGCGACCGCGCGACTATCATTGAGCTTCAGCGGCCTCAGCAGTCCGGAGAGTGTCGCTCATATACATGGACCGGCGGGACCCGGTGTCATTGCGCCGCTCATTTTTCCCTTGTCGCAAGGTAATCTCAGCGATTTTGTGATTACCCTCAGTTCTACTGATGTACAGAATCTCAAGAATGGGTTGCTATACATCGACATTCACAGTAGTGCCTTTCCCGGCGGAGAAATCAGGGGCCAGTTTCAAACCTCGACTGCGGCCAGCAGTTTGCAGCTTAACTCCGCCAACTTCAGCGTGAACGAAGGCGCAGGCGCCATCAATGTGCAGGTGACTCGCGTGGGCGACACGAGTGGCGCTGCGACGGTCGTCTACCAGACAGTCGATGATCCAGCTGAAGTGCGCTGCGATGTGTTGAATAGCACAGCTTACGCGCGCTGCGACTATGCGACTACTGTGGATACACTTAACTTCGCCCCCGGCGAAACTTTCAAGACGTTTTCTATTCCTATTATCAACGATGCATACGCTGAAGGCAGCGAGACCTTCACGGTGGCGTTGAGTAACGCTACTGGCGCCAGTCTGGGTGCGCCCACAACGGCAACTGTGACAATCAATGATAACGAGACCGCGGACGGAGCGAACCCAATTTCCACCACACCCTTCTTTGTGCGCCAGCACTATCTGGACTTCCTCTCGCGCGAGCCTGAAATAGGGGAGCCCTGGTCGGGCGTGTTAAATAACTGCTCGGACGTGAACAACAATCCGGCTTGCGATCGGCTTACCGTCTCCGGGGCGTTTATTGGCTCGCAGGAGTTCCAGCTAAAAGGGATTTTCGTTTATCACTTCTACAAACTCGCCTTCAACCGGTTGCCGGCGTATTCCGAATTGACCTTTGACATGCGGACGGTGACGGGCCAGACACCGGCCGAGGTCTTTCAGAAGAAGGCAAATTTCGCCGTCGCATTTGCACAACGGGGGGAGTTCACGAACACATATGGCGGGCTGTCTAATGCGCAGTATGTGGCGGCGCTGATGGGGCGCTACGGTTTGACGCAGATAACGACGCCTGACCCCGCGTCCCCGGACGGCGCCAGCAAGGTAACTCTGACAACCTCCGACCTGGCGAACAGGCTCAATGCGAACACACTGACGCGGGCGCAAGTGCTGAGGGCCGTTGCGGACTCCGACCAGGTGTTCACGGCGGAGTTCAACCAGGCATACGTGGCAATGGAATATTACGGGTATTTACGACGAGCGCCCGATGTCGCTGGCTACCAGGCGTGGCTGAATTATTTGAACGCGAATCCCTCAGACTTCCGCACCATGGTCAACGGCTTCATGAATTCCGTCGAGTACCGTTTGAGGTTTGGACCATAAAGTTCTCGCCCAGTTTTGACTGCCGTCGCGGTTTGAAATGTTCAAATTCCTTTGATTACCGCCGCCTCTTTCAATACCTGGTTCGCGGGATCGATGTTGATGGTGGTTGGCGGCCCGTTCATTCGAAGCTTTTGCCGGGTCTCTTTTCCCACAGGTTTCAGGACGATTTGTTGCGAGCCGCTGCTGGTGGAGATTTCAACCGTTAGAAAATTCGGGAACGCCGGCTCCGGCTGAAGTTGTCTCAGCACCAGGTTCAGCATTTTCGTTTCGTTGCTCCAGGTCCATGATAGTTCATACCGCGGATGTCCGGTTCCATAGACCCAGCTCTCAAAAAACTCCTTCAGATTCAATCCGGAAGACTTCTCGAGCGCCGCGCGCAAATCCCCGCTGGTTGCCGTAGCATCGCGATGGGAATTGTAGTAAGCGCGCAAGCCACGGAAGAAAGCGTCATCGCCCAGGCGGCTGCGCAGCATGTGCAACACCCACGCGCCCTTTTCATAGTTGTTCGGATTCAACAGCTGGAAAAGGTCCGCAGTGTCACTGTCATGGATTGGTGTGCGGCGAGTTTCCTCGTACTTGAAATAACGTTCGGCGGCACGCTTCATATAAGAGCGAAACGCATCTTCGCTTTCGTAGCGCTGCAGAAAGAGTCCGGCGAAATAAGTAGCAAATCCTTCACTCAGCCAAAGGTCGGACCAGGTTGACTCAGTAACCGAATCGCCAAACCATTGATGGGCGATCTCATGCGCGACCACATTTTCGATCCTTTCCGGAATGCCGAAGCGGGCGCTCATGGACTCTTGTGCTTTACCAGGTTCAAAAATATTACTGCCGAAAACTATCGCGCTGGAGTTTTCCATTCCGCCGAAGCGGGTTGCGCCCACAATCAATGCTAATTTCTCATAAGGATAAGGCGCTACTAGTTGGCTAAAAAGCGCTACAGCGGGCGCTGCCGGAGAAAAACCTTTCATCGCATAGTCCCTATCGATTCGGGGAACGTAGTAGGAAAGGGGAGTCAACAGCCCGGACGCGTCGAGCTTTGTTCCTTCATTAACTACGATCACCATGCAATACGGTGGAATCGGCCGACGCTCGTTGAACGACCAGGTCGTAGTGCCTCCGAAATTGCCGTGCGAGCCTTCAACCGCGCCATTCGCCACTACCAGATCACGCACTGGGGCGGTCACCGTAAACGTCACTGTCGCTTTGGCTGAAGGATGGTCCAGGCAGGGAATCCAGTTGTGAACGCGATCAGGCCAATTATCGCCGGTCGCAGAGGGCTTGCCATCGCGATCTTTCGTCAATATCAAGCCGTCCCTGGGAATGCCGTGGTACTTGATCGTGATCTCGACTTCATCACCCTTATTTGCGGGCCGGTTGAGCTGAACATTCAGGCGGTTCGGCTTTCGCTCAAACCGGGCCGGTACATCGTCCACGTTTACCGAATCAATCGTCAGCTCGCCGAAATCGAGATCAATCGTGTTTACGTTCTGCTTCACTACCGTGGCCCGGACTTCCGTAGTCGCTCTTTCAATTGTCGAAAGTTGATTGTCCAGGGAAATGTTGACGTTGAAGTGCGTTGGCTTCCAGGTATCAACGAGGCGCTCGCGTCGCTGGGCCTCGACCGTCAACGCAAGGAAAGCATAAAGAAGAATAATGACGAGCGACCGCAATCCGCCCCTCCTGGCCTGACCATGTCTGGAAGTGGGCAAGTCCCTCATTTCTTAAGGCCTCTATGAATCAACTGAGTATTCGCAGTCAGGAAGGGGGCCTGCGCCCGCTCTTTCTTCACGGAGCAAAGTTCCTCCAATTACCTCATCCCCAACATCAAGAGAGCTGAGCGATCCGAAACCTCACCATCACCCTCGAGCCAGGCTTTGTAACCGGCCATCTCCGCTTCCGTCACCCGGCGATTACCAAGTCTGGCCGCTGGTGTTCTTTCAAACGCGCGATAAGTTAGAGCCATGTGCGCCTTGCGCACGTGCAAAGTGTCCGGCTCTGCCAGCGCCCGCTCGGCAGTCTCGACATCCGGAAATAATTCTTCATAGGCCATCAGGTGCCAGACCGGTCCCTCCGGCTCGATGGCGAGTACCCGCAGCAGTCCGTAGCCGCTTTCGAGCTGAAAAATTAGATCGTCTCCCGCGGCAAATTGCTGGTCCATGCGACATTAGTTTTACCGCAGTTCGAAGGATTTGACTATGAAAATAAAATGACCCTGGAGTGCTGTACTTTATGTAACGCAAACTGTTAGTTTGCGCGCAAGGTAACAGCCTGAGTTACAAAGAGGTATTGCAAATCCAGTAACGCAAACCTAAAATCGCAACGCCCAATGAAGACGTTCGATTCAACCAGGGATTATTATGAAATTCTTGGCGCCGACGAAACTTCGTCGCGTGCCGATATTGAGCGTCTGTACAAGCGCAAGGCGGTCCAGCATCATCCTGACCGCGGCGGCAGCGAGGACGATATGAAAGCGCTCAACGAGGCCTATCAAGTTCTGCATGATGCCGCGGCTCGGGATGCCTATGACGCCAGGAGGCGCAAGCCCAAAGCTACAGTAGCTGCTGCTGATTTCTCGCCAGCAGCCCGCGACGTGGGCGTGTACGGGCTGAGTTTGAGCGCTTTGTTGTGCCTGATGGTGGGTTTGTTTTTGTTATTCCTTGTTCGCTTTCAATGGATATGGTTTCTTTGGCCGCTCGCGATCCTCGCGGTCTTTGTGATTGGCTTCGGTATATTTATGGCGCATGCAGCCGTCAGCGCAGTTCGCAACTCGCTGGCCAAAGGCCATCCTGCGCGCCGCTTTCGTCTCGCGCAGGAGGCGGCGTTCTGGTCAGCAGTGTGCGCGGGAGCATACGGCGTCTACTTGATTCTCGATGCTGCCTAGCAACCTGGAACGAAGCAACTCGGTGGTCAGCGGCCTCGATCTGCTGTTCCTCGAGGTCAATAGCCTGGAAGAGTCTATCGCGTTCTATGACGAGCAGCTCGGCTTCGAGCTGGAGTCGCATAACTGCGACTCGGATCCACCGATGGCGACCCTGCGAGGCGGCGCGCTCAGGATCACATTGGTCCAGCAACTGGAGACGATGCTCAAGCGCGGCCGGGGCGTCCATTTCGTGATCGGCGTCTCCGATGTGACGGCCTACCATCAGAAATTGCAGGATTGCGGCTTGGTGGTTGGCCCTCCGAAGGATGAAGGCTGGGGCGGCCGCTTCATTACGGTGCAGGATCCCGATGGCTACCGCCTTTTCTTCGTGACCTGGGAAGCGGGCGGAAGCCCGACCGTAACAGAGGGCTAAGCTATTAAGCCCTTGCTAACGCGCGGGCTTCCGCCCCGAGTTATGTCACTGCCGTTAATCAACATGACAAAAATGAACTTCCAACAAGTCGAGAACCTGCTAATACGTTATCGCGGCCAGACGATTGATGTGAAAACAATCTCCGGCGGAGTCTATGAAGGGACAGTCATGGACGTAACCAACGATTATGTGGCACTAAAAACGAAGAGCGCGCTTGGGGAAGAGGACCAGGTCTTCGTTCTTTTGCACAGTATCGAATCGATTCTGCCCCGCGGCCTCGCATGAATTGGTTCCGCTGACGTCGGCGGCTTGGCAGTAGCGTCGTGACTGCGGTACACTGTTTCATCGCTAGGCCACCAGCATGCATTACGTCGAAAATCCGCCCAATCCATGGCTCACCCACTCAGTGGAATGGATAGGCGAGCCGCCCGCCGCGAAGATTGAAGTCTTCGAAGAAACCGCGACGCGATCGATCATCACCCATAACGATAGTCCTGACGTCGGCTTCGATTACACCGTCAACTGTTATCGCGGCTGCAGCCATGGCTGCACCTATTGTTTCAGCCGGCCTACGCACGAGTATCTCGGCTATGGTGCGGGCACAGACTTTGAGCGCAAGATCATAGCAAAGGTCCGGGCGCCGGAATTGTTGCGGCAGGAGTTGGCGAAGCGATCCTGGAAGGGCGACATAATAATGTTCTCATTCACTTCGGATCCCTACATACCACTCGAGGCGAATTACAAACTAACGCGCCGATGTTTGGCGGTCTGTCTGGAGTTTCGCAACCCGATTGGAGTCATAACGAAGTCAGCGCTGATTCGAAGGGACATCGATATCCTGCAGCAGATCGCCCGCGAAGCCAGTTTGTCTGTTTTTATTTCTATTCCTTTTGCCGATTACGACATCGCGCGGGCGGTGGAGCCGTTCGCGCCTTCGCCCGACGCTCGTTTCAAAGCGATGAAAGAGTTGGCCGAAGCAGGCATTGATGTAGGCATCGGCATCGCGCCGGTCGTTCCCGGCCTGAGCACTGAAATTCCCGAGCTGCTAACACGGGCAAAGGAAGCCGGCGCTCGCCGCGCCTTCATTAACATGTTGCGCTTGCCCGGCAGCGTTGCTCCCTACTTCGAACAGCGGTTGCGCGAGAAGCTGCCCACCAAGGCCGATCGCATTCTTAACCGCATACGGGAAGCCCGTGGCGGCAAACTTAACTCCAGCGTCTTCGGAGAACGAATGCGCGGCCAGGGCCAATACTGGGAGGCTCAGGAACGCCTTTTCGAAGTTCATTGCAAGCGGCTTGGCTTCAACGAACGTACTGTAGGCTCTGAACCGAGAAAGTTTGGTAATACATTTCGCCGGCCTTCCGCGCAGGGCGACCTCTTCGCCTGAAGCGATCAAACACCCGTTACCTGCAGATCCGCTGATAGTTGTTCAAGTGCGGGCCTGGTTGATCTATACTGGCGCACCACTTAAAGATGAGGCCGCTTTCTCCAGCTAAAGCGGCCGATATTCCGCCCGACCTGGAAGGAGGCCCGGACATGATTCTGATCAAGGACGTAATCCGCGATCGCGAGCCTTATTCTCTGCGCGCTTCGGCCAGCGTGCTCGAGGCGGCCGAGTTCATGGCCCAAAGGAGAATCGGGGCAGTCTGCGTCCTCGATGAGGCGGGGCGTTTGATTGGCGTCTTCTCTGAGCGCGACCTGCTGAATCGCGTCGTGGTGCCGCGCCACGATCCATCGGCGATGAAACTCGGCGAAGTAATCAGCGAATTGCGCGCGGTGATTCGTTGTGACGAAACTCCACACCAGGCGTTGGAGAGAATGGAGCAGATCGGCAGCCGGCATCTACCTGTGGTCGACGACGAACGGTGGGTGGGCATGCTTTCTATGCGGGACTTGTTACGCGTGGAACTGAGCGAGCAGGGCGATGAACTGAAACTGCTGCATGAGTATATTCAGCATTAAAGAGTCTGCCGATCATGCAAATCCAGGAATGAAAGATTTTGGCTCTCCAATCCGTCTAATCCAAAGGATGAAGCAAATGTCGACTGCGGGAATCTATTTGACGGTGCTGCTGCTGGCGCTCGCCTGTGGCCATCCGCCGCCGCCTGGTCGCGGCACGGGGGAAATCGAGCGGGCGGCAAACGCACAATTCCAAGTCGAGACTGTAATCGGACAGCTTGAGGTTCCCTGGTCGATTGTGTGGGCGCCTGATGGCCGGATGATTTTTACGGAGCGGCCCGGTCGTGTTCGCGTTTATGAAAAAGGACAGTTAAGGCCTCAGCCAGTATTCACAGTTCTGGATGTCGAGCCCAGGGGCGAGAGCGGCCTTATGAGCATAGCGCTTCATCCCCAGTTTGCTTCCAATCATCTGCTCTATCTTTCGTATGCATATAGCGCCGACGGGCAGCGCGTGCGCGTGGTGCGGTACCGGGAAACGGCGAATGGCTTCACCGAGCGCAAAGTGATCATCGAAGACATCCCTGCGGCCCAGTTTCACGCCGGATGCCGCTTGCGTTTCGGTCCCGACGGCAAGTTGTACATCACGACAGGCGATGCCACCCAACGTGACTTGGCGCAGAGGCTGGATTCAGTTGCGGGAAAGACCCTGCGTTTGAATGACGATGGCACGGTTCCTCCTGACAACCCCTTCGTAGGACAGGCGAATGCGCGGACCGAGATCTGGACCTATGGGAATCGCAACGGCCAGGGCATAGACTTCCAGCCTGGCACGAATCTCTTGTTCGAGACTGAACATGGTCCAAGCGGCTTCGATGGACCGGGCGGTGGCGATGAAGTAAACATTCTAGAAAAAGGTAAGAACTATGGTTGGCCCGTGATCCATCATCGGGCGACTCACGAAGGGATGGAATCGCCCCTCCTTGAGTACACGCCGGCTTGCGCGCCGGCGAGCGGCACATTCTATCGCGGCCCGGTATTTCCACAGTTCAAAGGTAACTTCTTCTTTGGCTGCCTGCGAGGCGAAAGAATCATTCGCGTCGTGCTCGATGGTCGGCGGGTGGTCAGTCAGGAGAATCTGTTGGAAAAAAAATATGGCCGCATACGCGATATCGCCGAGGGCCCTGATGGGTTCATTTATTTCTCGACTTCGAATCGCGATGGTCGTGGCACGCCGGCGAGCGACGATGATCGAATCATGCGCCTCGTGCCCTTGAAGTAATCGATATGAGTACTGTTCAAAAAAAGGCGACTGTTCGGGAACAAGTATCCGACGCAGAGTGGCAGGCGCGCGTCGATTTGGCGGCCGCGTACCGGTTGGTGGCGCACTACGGGTGGGACGATTTGATCTTCACGCACATCTCCGCGCGCGTGCCCGGGGTTGAGGCTGACCATGGACACCACTTTTTGCTCAATCCCTACGGCATGATGTTCGAAGAGGTCACGGCGTCGAGTTTAGTGAAAGTCGATCTCGAGGGAAAGATCGTGATGGAGTCGCCCTATTTCATCAATCCCGCGGGGTTTACGATTCACAGCGCTGTGCACGCGGCGCGTGAAGACGCGCTCTGCGTTATGCATTTGCATACCGACTATGGGATCGCTGTTTCCGCCCAGAAGGACGGGCTGCTCCCGATCTCGCAACAATCGCTCTTCGCTCTGGCCTCGCTTGCCTACCACGACTACGAAGGCCTGGCCCTGAACGAGGAAGAAAAGCCGCGATTAGTTTCCGACCTGGGAACGAGAAACTACCTGATACTGAAAAACCACGGCTTGTTGACGATAGGACGCACTGTGGCGGAAGCGTTTCTCTCGATGTTTATTCTTGAGCGAGCGTGCAAGATCCAGATTCTGGCTCAATCTGGCGGAGCTGAAGTACTCTCCGTGCCTGACCCGATCCTTGCGCGAGTCTCTTCACAACTCAACGCAGTAACAGTTGGTCAGGGCTTCGAACTCACCTGGCCGGGCCTGCTGCGCAAATTGGACCGCATCGACCAATCTTATCGCGAATAGATTCCGGTAATGGTGGCGGGTTACGCCGTACTGCAGGATCGAAAACTTAGAGCTGTCCAAACTTCTGGGCCAGCACTGCCGTCTTGGTCCATCCGATCAGTTGCAGTGGCGGGAAGCGGTAATGGTTAACGACGCGAAAGTGGCGGTGGGTGTGCTCTGCGACTTCACTCGGTGGATGGGCCTTGAACCGGAACATCAGCTCCAACAGCATACTGGCGAAAGAGGGTCGAATGGGAAGATTCAAGAGATGACCACCGGGAGCAATGACGCGTGCCAGTTCGCTGAACCCGTCCGCCAAAGGTACGTATTCCAGGACCCCGCTGGTGACAATGAGATCGAATGAAGCATCAGCGAAGGGAAGGCTCAGAACATTTCCCTGGATGAAGTTGACCTTGTATTTTCCGCGGTCGCCCTCGGCCACCGCCTTCTTGCCCTTGGCGATGGAAGACCCTGAAAGATCTATGGCTGTGATGTTCACGGGAACGTCCAGCGCTCGCAGCAAAGCCAAAGTAAGCAGCCCAGTGCCGCAGCCGGCATCCAGTATCTTTGCGCCGGGAAACACCGGCACCGGATGATCCCGGAAGTATTGATCAAGCGAACGCCCGTAGCCGTTCAGCTTGAACGTCCAATCGTAAAATCCAGCTATGCGATCGTAGAAAGTTCCGGCTCGGGCTTCAGTGCTTGTAGCGGTTAGTGCGTACTCTGCCATTCGTCCTCTCTCCCACGCCGCAAACGGCCGCGTCATGACTTAACTACTAATTCGGCGTCCGATTGGGAAGACCAGCGCCTGTTGTTCGCCTTGGGGTCGCGCAATTGTAGCCTACGTCCGTTGTTACTCAAAACAAAAACTACCTTAGAAACAAACCTTGGCTGCCAGGACCGAAAAAGCTGGCCTTTTCTGCAAGAAATTCGCGGGGACACGTTCTTCAGACAGCCAGGCAGGGTCAATCTGCGGATACTGCCTTACCTGCGACCATTAGCTTGGGCGAACTAATAGTTTGCCTCGCAAGGAATTGAAATTAAGACATTTCCCATTCCGCAAAGGAGCAGTAAATCATGAACAGAAAGATCACAGTCGCACTATGCGTTAGCGCACTCTTACTCGCTTCGGCAGTCCTGGCCGCTTCCCGCGGTTTTGGTGGAGCAGAGCGGTTTCCCAGCCTGGAGGCCGGCGAAGCGGCAAACGAAAGCGGCTCGGAATCCGTCGTGGTTACGGAAGGCGCACTTGAGGTGGATGTTCTGGTTAACGGCGTGCCGCTCCAGGAATACCTTGCGCCTGGGCGGCGCTACGTCGAAGCGCTGGAGGGCGCAGAGTACGAGATCAGCCTCAGAAACACTTTGCCAGTGCGCGTAGCGGTGGCGCTTTCGGTTGATGGTCTGAACAGCATCGATGCAAAGCATACAACTGCATGGAACGCCAGCAAGTGGGTAGTTGGTCCGTATCAGACGATTCGTATCGGCGGGTGGCAGATGAGCTCAGAACGCGCCCGGCGCTTTTATTTCACTACCGAGCGCGATTCCTACGCAGCGAAATTGGGTCAGACGGCGAATCTGGGATTGATCTCCGCGGTGTTCTTTCGCGAGCGAGCTCCGATGTTTGTCCCGGTTACTCCGCCGCGTTCTGACCCGAGATACCGGGACGAGCAAATGCGTGAAGAAGGCGGGGACTCTATGAAGTCGAAAGCTCCGTCATCGTCGGCGGGCAATAGCACGCTGGAAAGTTCGAGTCGCGCACAACCTGTGCCGGCTCCCGACGATGAATCCGCAGCCACAGGCATTGGCCGATCCGTTCGCAATGATGTGCGCTGGGTTGACATGAAGCTGGAGCCGCGCCCGGCTGGTGACGTAACGATTCGCTATGAATACCGCGCCAGCCTGGTACGCCTGGGAGTTTTGCCCAGACCGTATCCGCAACCCGATGTCTTGGGCCGGCGCGAGCGCGCAAAAGGTTTCGAAGGCGGCTATTGCCCCGAGCCCTAGGTAGGACAGACATTCCTGGCTGTCGCTGCACCGTTATCAGCGCCGTTTGAGGTCAGCGGTGTAAAGCTGCTGGTACGCGCGGTAGCTCGTTATTACTTTGAAGACGTAATTCTTCGTTTCCGCGAAACCGACTTCAGCCACGAAGACGCCAGGGTCATTTTGCTTTGCCCGCCTGAGCCAGCGGGCAACGTTATCCTCCCCACCGTTGTACGACGCGGCCACCGCCTCCGGCAGATTCGGAAAAAGTTGGTTCAGCTCTGCAAGGTATGTGCTTCCGATTGCAATCGAAACGTCCGGCTCGTAAAGCTGATTCTCTGTCAGGTGGTTCACGCGAGCACGCGATGCGTACTTCGCAGCAGTATCGAGGGTAAGTTGTAAAAGGCCGCGTGCCGCGGAGAGGGATTTCGCTCGGGGCCGGAATCCGCTCTCTTCTTTCATTACTGCCAACACAAGTCGTGGATCCAGTCCGCGTGATTTAGCAAATCGCAAGATGGATTCTCTATACGGCGTGGGATAAAAATCAGCATTGGTCGCTACCTGCCTTCTAGTGTCCTCAGCCCGTTGCGCTGCACGTAAACGCGCCGTGACATCCTTCCTCGCGGAAAGCTTCTCTGTTGCCAGCCTGCCATAATATGAACTGGTGGGAACGGCAAGATAGGATCGCATTGCCTCTTCGTTACGCCCGGATCGCTCGAGACTGTATCCACGTAGGTAGGCAACCTCGTCAGCAGTTGTTAATACGCCGCTCTGAAACGGCTTGCTTAACAACTCATCGGCAGTTTGCGCCGCTTGCCGCCATTCGCTGGCCGCCAAGTGCAATCGCAACTGAGCAAACAATGCGTTTTTATCCGTTGCGGTGCCCGCAAACTTTTCGCGCGTGAGTTCGATCCACGTCATTGCCTCCCGCCGGCGATCTGCTTCGCGGAAGCTGTCAATTACATTTAGGTGAGCGCTTTCAATCCTCTCCGCACCAGGATACTTTTCCACGTATTCGGCATAGCGCACTGCTGCTTCGCCCGGACGGCCCAGCCGCAATAGGGTCGCGGCCGAGGAGTTCAAACCCTCGCGACCGTCCTTCGTCTGCGGATATTCGCGGGCGACACGCTCGAAAAAATGGAGCGCCTCCCCGTAGCGTCGCTCCTGAAAATAGGATCGTGCAGTGCCAAATAATGCCGAGGAAACGTTAGCTTCGTTTGCGCCAATGGCAATTACAGCTTGCCAGTGCTCCCTCGCTTCGGAAAATGCGCGATTCGGCATGTAGATGTTCGCGCGCCGCATATGCTCAGCGGCGGGTAGTTGCGCGAATGTCCCCGTGTCGCGAGCAGTTCTATCGCTTCGCCGAACGGCATACAACGCCGCGTCATCGGCTACCTGAGCGCTTGTTACGACTCCTAATCCAATCAGGATTAGGCTGATGGTCAGTAGGCGAAGCAAAATTGAATAGCTGCTCATTTAATCAGTCTCTTCGATGATTTGGAAACTCGAAACAATCTCCACAGTGGGTCTTAGCGTTGCCGCGACGCTGCAGTATTTTGCCTCGGAAAGCTCGATTGCCTGGGCCACTGCCTTCTCAGAGAGGTTGCGTCCGCGCAGGATATGGCGCACCTGCATCCTGGTGTAGGCGCGCGGATGCTGTGCACGTCTCTGGCCGCTGACTTCAATGCGATAGTCTGTTACATGCTGTCGCTTCTTCTTCAGAATTGAGATTACGTCGATACCGGTGCAACTTCCCAGGGCAATCAAAAGCAATTCCACGGGCGACGGCGCGCTTCCGCGTTCCGAATTAGTGTCCAGGACCTGGGCGTGACCGGATGGTGTGATAGCGATGAAGAGATCGTCGCCCGAGAACTTGATGATTGCATTGGTTGTGGCTTGGCCCATTTCCAATAACCCCTCGGATCGTCAGTGAGCATAACACACGGCCGCCATCGATTTTGCGCACTATCGTTCGGTGCAAATTAGGCAGTTCGACCTGGCTTATGGATGTACCAATAACTTGCAATCCCACATGAAATACTATGGAAATAGAACACACCCAGTGATGATCGCCACAACAGAAGTCGAATTCCCGATATTCGGATTGAATCAGATTGCCGTTAAAACATGTCCGCCCCAGTCCCTCATTCGTTGTAGGAGCGGTGCGGCACAGTGCTTGTTACGTTTTTGAGCGAATCCTTCTGCCTGGCGATCTGAATGTCGCTTCTCCCGGTGATTTGCGCACAGAAAGAATAATCAAAATGAGAATTGGAGGAAGTATCTATGAGAACAATTAAACGCATCTTTCCTGTCTTGCTGTTAGTTCTGTTTGCGGCAGTCGCTATCGATGCGCAAACGCAACGAGCTTATCGAGGCACGTTTCAGTCCGTGCGACAGTTGATACTCAGGATCGAGAATCGCACCGTCGGGTTTCACAATAACCTCGACAACAGTCTGTCCCGAAGCCCCATCAACAACAGTAGGACGGACGATAACATCACTTCTTTTGTAGCAGACTTTGACGACGCCGTTCATCGTTTGCGCGCAAACTTTGACAGGCGACAGTCGACGGCCTCGGATGTACAGGAAATATTAAACCGCGCCTCGTTCATAGACAATTTTCTAAGACGACATCCTCTGGATCTGCGTACGCGAAATTCCTGGAGCGTTTTGCGAGCGGACCTGGACCAGTTGGCGCGGGCGTATGGCGTCTCATGGCAGCCAACGACGAGGACATATCCGCCCACCACAGCAGCCGGCAATCAGAACACATATACAGCCAACCACTTGACCGGTACGTACCGGCTGGACGTATCGCGCAGCGATGATCCTCGCGAGGCAGCGGACAGAGTAACGAGGAATCTTCCGGCATCCAACCGCGACCAATTGCTGAATGCAATCACAGCGCGGCTCGAGTCTCCGGATCAACTGGCGATTGATTTACGTGGACGAAGTGTCACTATCGCTTCATCGCGTGCTCCCCAGATAACTTTCGAGGCTGACGGCGTCGAGCGTGTGGAGACCAGGAACAATCACACCGTGCGAGCGCGGGCCACTTTAAGCGGCGAGCAACTACTGGTGAGCTCTACGGGCGATCGCGGGAATGACTTCAATGTCACGTTTGAACCCATTGATAACGGCCAGCGTCTGAGCGTCACTCGACGTGTTTACGCTGAAGGCCTGACTCGACCGGTCGTAGTGCAAAGCACTTACGACAGGATTTCTGACGTGGCGCAGTTCAATATCTATAATGGTCCGACGAATTATCCCGGGCCCGTAACAACCAACGGTGATTTCATCATTCCGAACGGGGAATTGGTTGTAGCCACCCTTAACGATTTGCTTTCTACCAGTTCGGCCCGGGAAGGCGACCGTTTTACGATGACATTGCGGCAGCCGGCGCAGTATGAAGGCGCAACTATCGAGGGCCACGTTTCTCATGTTGAGCGTAGCGGACGGCTGACAGGACGCTCGGTAATGACGCTCAATTTTGACAACATACGGTTGCGAGACGGCAGCAGTTATCGCTTTGCCGGCATTCTGGAAAGCGCTCGTACCAATGCCGGCGACACGGTCCGCGTGGACAACGAGGGTACTGTTCGCGATGATAGTCAGACCACGAAAACCGAGCAACGTGCAGCAATAGGCACCGCGGTCGGCGCAATAATTGGCGCGATAGCCGGTGGCGGCAAAGGCGCTGCGATTGGCGCGATCGTCGGCGCGGGTGGAGGCGCCGGCTCAGTGTATGTGCAGGGTCGTAATGATTTGGAGCTGCCCAGAGGAACCGAGATTACGATTCGCGCCAGTGGACCAGTTACCAATGGCGTGAGGTAGCGGACTGTTTTGGAGTTGTGCGGCGGTGCGGATTTGGGGATCAGAAGCTGAGCCTATCTTTTTCCGCACTGCTGCATTTTGTTAGACAAGAGTCGCATTGGCTATGTTACTATGCCGACGGCTCAAGCGGTATACACTCACAAATCTCTGGAACGCAGGCTCGAAACTCCCACCCGACTGAGCGCTATCTGAAACTTGATTGATAGCGAGAGGACTCAATCATGCCCTCTATTCTCCTGGTCGATGACGATAACTTGATTCGCTCTACGCTCTATGATCTTTTTGCGGAACAGTATCACTGTGAGACTGCAGAAACTGCCGAAAAGGCTCTGGCCCTCCTCAAGGCCCAAACCTATGACGTTGTTCTGACCGACATTTCGATGCCCGGATTAAGCGGACTGGAGTTACTCGGACACGTTCTGCAGAACTATCCTGGCACTCCGGTAATCGTCATTTCGGGAATCGGCGACCAGGAACACGCACAGGGGTTGATACGACTCGGCGCTTTTGACTACCTGCTGAAACCATTTCGCCTGGAGGTCGTCGAAGACAGCGTCGCGCGGGCTCTTAACCAGCGTCAAACAGTCGCTGAAGGAATCGAAGATAAGAGTAAAGAAAACCCGGCCGATCAACCTGGAGAATCAGACCAGGCGAAAGCGGATTGGACGATTGTTGGGGGAAGTTTTTCAGATCGAAAGCCCGAATGAATAGCGCTGGGCGAGTTCTATCGCGATCTGGCCCAGGCCACAAAGTTCCTCTGCCTGGGGTCTAAATAGCACAGATATCAAAACAACTACATTGGAGCGTGTCCACGCGAATCGCGCATCTCGCGTTCGGTGTCCTCCCGGATCTGTTGTTCGATGCGCGCAGCCTCCAGCGCCATGGGGACATTCGCCTGCCCCTGGGTCAATCGTTGGAGCAGGTAGTTGGTCTCAGCCCAACCTGACCTGCGACTGGCTGCCGCTTCGATCGTCTGGAGACGAGCTTCAGCTTCGGAGAGACTGCTTTGGCCCTCGAGTTGGACACCTTCGAGGCGCGTCCGGTCCTGTTGCAAATCCTGAAGTAGAGCACTCGTGTCCGCCCCCTGGATGCGCCTCGCGCGATTCATTCGTTGACGGACCTGGACCAGCTCGCGCCTGGCGGTGGCCACGACGCGCGTCGCGTTCAAGCGAATCGCCAGGGTTTCGGAGTACGCGTCCGCAAGCAGCGGTGACTGCTGCTGAATTTGCTTCAGGGCGCGTCGCTCTACCGACGTCAATTCGCCATTAAACCACGGGATTTCGCTGGCCGTAATACCGTCGGCTGCTAATCGCTCTCGCAGCCCTGCTGCCCAGTGTCGGCGATAAAAGAGAAACGCAATGGCAACGATCAGCCCAGTGGCGGAACCCAGCACTAGGGAAGTCATTGCCAGAAGTAGATAGACGGCGGCGTCTTCGGCGGATGCAAGATAAAAGAAAAGGAAAAACAGCGTCGGGGCAAATGTCAGGATAGCAAAAGAAAACCATGGGGCCCAGCGCAAGAGCTTGGCTGTCCTTTGGTCGCTGCTGCTAATCTTGCCCGTTAACTCTCTTGTGGTCATGCGGCCTTAATTATCTTTCCTGCTGCTGCGATGTTCGTTAAAGAGATCATACTCTGTCTGCAGAGCCTGCACCAGTTTGGATGCTGGTCACCTTTGAGCTTTTGATCCGATGTAATAAGATTGACATCCACGCGACTGGAGAGACGATGAGCACAAGAAGAGGCCGCTACAAAAGAACGATCATGGTGGCAATTGGCGCCTTCGTCTTGTTTACGATTACTGCGTTTTCTATTCCTCAGGAAAGTGGTGGAAACATATCCGTCAGAAGGGCTGGCCGTGGACCGGAAAGGCCGGTGACCATCCCTGTCACCATCCGCCTTCGTCAGTCACAGCCGCAGAAGGAAGTGCAGTTAGTAGACCTGGTGGTGCGCGAGGATGGTGACGAGCAACCTCCTATCTCGATACGCAGCCTCTCTACAACACCACTCTCTGTCGCTGTTCTTGTGCAAGACGACCTCGTCTCGTCCGTAAGTAACGAAATCAGATCGATCGCTGATTTCATTCGCCACCTGCCACCTGGCTCGCGAGTGTTGATAGCTTATATTCGCGCAGGCTCACTCGATGTCCGGCAGCGTTTTACCAGTGACCTGAACAGGGCGGCCTCCGCGCTGCGAATCCCCTTCGGTCTGGCCAGCGCTGCGGCGTTTAATCCTTATGTCGAGATCCGCGAAGGTCTCAAGCGGTTCGAATCTCAGCCCCAGGGCCGTCGCGCGATGCTGGTCATTTCCGACGGCTTGGACATCTCACGCGGCTTTGACCCCACATCGATTATTGACAGCGTCGATTTGCAACGCGCAATTACTGAGGCTCAACGCCGCAGTGTGGCGATCTATTCCATTTACTCGCCCAGCGTTGGTACGACGTCTACGGGGAATCTGCTTCTGGTGGGCAGCGCTCAGAGCGCGTTGCAAAGGCTGTCAAACGACACGGGAGGGCATGCGTTCTTTCAGGGAACAAACGCGCCCGTTAGTTTTGATCAGTTCTTGCGAGATATTGATGCTTCACTCGGCAGGCAAATCGCACTGACGTACCTTTCCACACACACAGGCAAGGGCTTTCATCGAATCGAGGTAAAGTCGCTGGCTCCCGATGTCGAAGTTCGCTACCCCGCCGGTTACACTCGCTAGTTCCCATCCTGGCGGTCTTGATATTTTGAGGCAGAACAGAGCTCAGACTGCGCTCACGCTATTGCACCATCGCCGGCAGCATAGAGCCGCGCTTGTCGGACGCCGTGGCCCAACCGTCCGCGATACTCGCGATCATGCCATGAAAGTGGATTTCACTGCCTGATAAGACCAGGAGTATATCTCCGGCGTGATAACGCGGGTCTTCAAGTCGGAAGCGAATCACGGTAGCCTGCCCGTTCTCGCGTTCAATGGTGTCAAAAGAGAATTCGCCTGCGTCGACAAGGTAGGTTTGCGAGTTGTTGGCTGTTCTTTGTTCTTCCGGCATGATCTTCAGCGTCTCATGGTCTATTGGGAATGCATTCTCTTTTGCTGGGGCGGCTAGTGGGACTCGAACCCACGACCTCTTGATCCACAATCAAGCGTTCTAACCGACTGAACTATAGCCGCCACACGAAGTTTTGACCGACTCCGGTGTTTAAAGTGCCCCCGGCAGGACTCGAACCTGCGGCCCTCTGCTTAGCATCCAGCATCAGGCTTTCCCTGACCGCCCGATTGCTCGGGTTTGCTGGCTGGACTATATCTTGGGCATTGCAGCCCCGGCCCGTATAGTCTCTGAGGATCCCGCGCTTGATTACTTTAGCTCGCGGTTTCCTGCGGGTTACCCAATCCTCATGAATTGTTACTCAAGTGTTCTCGAGTATCAGAGGCTCTCAGGGCGTTCTCGCATATGGGGCCGTCCACTCAATGAGTTGGCAATAGCTTCCGTTCCTCATTGAGGCTCCAACAAGGCAGATGCTCTATCCGCTGAGCTACAGGGGCACATCTCAAAAGCGTTCGCGATGTTATCACGCGTTGAATGTATCATGCCAACAACTGTTATCGGGATGCATGGGAAGTCTTCTATCGTGCAGGACTCAGGTGGGCAAAACAAAGAGGCCGCCGTCTCAAGTACAGCGGTCTCTCACAAAAACACAGGCAAACAATTCTCTAGGCAGCCCTGGGCCGTTCGCTCGTCTCGGCGAAGACACGCCGCCCATTAAGTGCATCGTCTATGATCTCGCGCACTGCAGAAGTGTCTGGATTGACATCCATACGGTCGCAGGCTCCCAGATGTCGAAGAATGCCTTCAGTGGCGATGTCCAAAGCTGTTCCCATTAACTTGGAATAGCGTCGCGCTTGTATATGGTCGATCCTCAATAGCCGCTCATTCAGCGGTAGATGTCTGTCAAAAACCACGGTTTCTCTCGCTCCTTCTTTCAACCGAATTCTGCGGATTTGGCTCCCTCGCAGAAACTTCGGAATGGTTTCAATAAGTGAATCTTAGATGCAGTTCCAAACGCTGCGGATGCAAAACCATTGCGTTTTTCGCACGAATCTGGCACAGAACCCCCAAAGGTAACCCCAAGACCTTTCTGGCTTGTTTGGATGAAACGCGGCATTATAACGAAGGGATTCGTCAAAAGCCAGAAGAAATTTCGAAGCCCTCAAAACTCTCGAGAAATGCCCAGCCGAGGCCTTCTTTTGTGGAGTGTTGGCAAGCAGATCCGTTCATAGGTTGTGCGCCGCACGAGCCGCCAAAAACCCTGGACATGCTTGTAGTTGGGGGAAAACACTGCGGCACCGACGGGGAGCCTCGCGACCAGAGTGCGGGCGGCCCATAATCGGTGCCGTAAGAGCGTTATATTAACGAGCGGAAACGGTTGGTTACTTCTTGGGCAAAACCGTGTCTTTCATTGACTTGCCTACGCGAAACTTGAGGGTAGTTTTCGCCGGGATCTGAATGGTCTCGCCGGTTGCCGGGTTTCGCCCTTCGCGTGCCTTACGCTCGGAACGCACAAGCTTTCCGAATCCAGGTAATACGAACTCTCCGTTCGACTTCACTTCATTGGATGCGAGATTGGAAAGTTCCTCGAAAAACTCCTTCACCTGCGCGCGTTTCATGCCAGTTTTTTCCGCGAAGTGATTAATTACCTCGGATTGGGTCATCCGTCGCTTGCCTGATGCCGCTGTGGTCGCCATGGTGTGGTGTGATACCTCCATCGACTAACGATAATGAAAAAGCTGATGGGGCAACATATATCATACACAGAGCGAGAAGTCTGCATAAAAACGCTTTTTTTGCGGGATTTTAGCGGAAAATCTGGCCAGATTGCCCAGACTCGACTGGATTCGCCGCCAACAAAGAAGCAGGCGTCGTCGATATCTTAAAGTAAGAGGGCTCGGCTTCCGTTGCGGTGCCGCTGCCAGACCCAATCGCGAACGATGGTGAGCCGAGATAGGGGCGTTCGCAAAAGGCAAAAAATATCCAAGCAAAGAAAATCGTCGCAGGTGTCATTATAACCACAGCCACAAAGGTTTCGGAGAGACCGAGACGAGTGAAACGATAAGATTCCATTAGCACCAACTGATGGGTCAAATAGAGCGAGTATGAGAATAGACCAATTGAAGCAAGAGATTGAATAAATGCAGGGACTCGCAGCGATTGGCGCCATTCTCTTTCAGCCAGAACGAAGCGATTGAGAATCACAAAAAAGGCGGCTCCCCAAAGCGGGTGCAGAAACAGCCAGGCAGAATCGTGGAGAAGCTGATTGGATTCAATTACTGGAAGAAAGTACGTTAGACCAACCGCCGAGAGTAAGGCCAGTATCCCGACACTGGTCTTGCTGCACCACGCTGGCAATACCACTATGCCAAAGGCTGCTTCCACAGCTAAAGCGCCAAGTGCCCACGTCAACCAGTGCGATGCGGCGGCCTCGGTGATGGGGATATTAACGCCAAAAGCATTTTGCGCTCCCACACTAAGAGCCAACCAAATGACGCGCGCTGCGGCACAGAGCAGTAGCGTCCGACGCCAGCCCAGGCGATTTCTGAAAAAGAGAAGTAAGAAATAAGACAGGTATAGCTGTTCTTCAATCGCCAGCGTCCAGAACACGCCGTTGATGCTGTAGGCAGTTCTTCCATCAATGTTGTGGAGCATCACTAAATGCAAGGTAGCGTCCCAAACATAGAAAGTCGTGGCCTGTAGTTTAGTTGTGAACCCGGATACTACAAGATAGATCGCAAGCGCGATTAGATACGGTGGGTATAGCCGTCTGAACCTTCTTTTCCAGAATGCAACGAAATCAGTTCGAGGTTTCTCCTCCACAGTCTGCCTTCGAGCCCATTGCAAGTGGATGCAAAAACCGGAAATCACGAAAAACAAGAACACGCCAGCATAGCCAAACGAAGCAATCGCCCAGAGCGGTGACGCCAACCAGTTCCAAATAGTGCCGGTTGAAGCGCGTGGTTTTGATCCGACCTCGTGATATAGAACTACTCCCAGGGCCGCTGCGCCGCGCAAGGCGTCCACCCCGCGCAGTCTTGCCTGTCCTATTGACATGACTTCTTTCACGATCGTTGTCAGTTGTTTTCGTAAAGCGGCATGAGTAGCGCCTGCTCGTACTGGTGATCTATCTCAGTGAAATGGCCACCGAATGGCGGCCATCAACAAAAAAGTAGGTGGTCGGGGCGAGAGGATTCGAACCTCCGACCTCTCGGTCCCAAACCGAGCGCACTACCAGGCTGTGCTACGCCCCGAGAATCGTAATCAATGTTTTGATCGTCCAAACCTTAAGGGAGCTATTCTAGCGGGCGCTCTAAGAAGAGGTCAAGATTCCCTCATGCAGCGCCATCAGGAAGCCGCGCGTCGCCGAAGGCCCGACCGCGATGGCTAATCTGGTTTTTCACCTCTAGGCCCAACTCCGCGAGTGTTAGATTGTATCCTTCAGGAACGAACACAGGATCATAGCCGAATCCACCGGATCCCCGTGGGTGAAAGGAAAGTCTTCCGTCGCAGATACCGGTGGCGGAGAAAATCAATTTTCCGTCAGCGTCAGAGACGGCCGTCGCACAAACGAACCGTGCGGTTCGTCGTTTTTCAGGTATAAGCGATAACTTCGACAGAAGCAGAGACACTCGTTGCGCAGCCGACGCTTCCTCGCCGGCAAACCGAGCGGAAAGTACCCCAGGAGCGCCGTCAAGCACGTCCACCTCCAACCCAGAATCGTCAGAGATGGTCCAGAGGCTGGTCTGTAACGCATATCCTTGCGCCTTTAAGGCAGCGTTTTCAGCAAATGTCTGACCCGTTTCATTGACGGTACTCAGGCTCCGAAATTCTGCCAAGCCCGTTAGTTCGAAGGGCAGTCCTTCCAGCATCGATTTCACTTCCACGATTTTCTCGGGATTCCCTGTTCCTATAAGCAAGCGCTTAGGCGAAGAGTTCATTTGTCAGAAAGTTGCGAAGCAAATTGTGTCGTTAATATCGCAAATAAACCGAACGTCGAGGTCGTCCTCTTTTCGAAGCCTTCGTCAGTGAGGGCTGTCGCACTAACAGCGTAAGGTATTTCAGGCGGGGGACCGGCGGTACCGTTCGTCGATTGGAATTGCCGCCGGGAAATAAGGGAAAGAAATTCTTGAGCAGATTGCACGTCGCGCGAATAGGTAACAGCGAGTGGAGGCGGGGATGAAATGTTATGGCTGGCCACTTTGTAGGAACTGACCGAGTCCAAGGTGGACCGCTGCGCCCTGGCCAAGAGACAACGGCCGACCAATGCAGCAGGCCCGATCAGTAACTCCTGATCCGCAAAACTTGCCGCTAGCCCGGATTCGTCAGACGAAACGAGCATCTCGTAACCGGCTACAAAATTTCTCCGGACGCCAACGCCGAGGCGCTGACTAACCAGCTTCTGAAGGCCTGCCGCGTCATGAGACTGGACAATCAGAACAGAGGGTGTCGAGCCCTCGTCGAGTCGAACTGTCACAATCTCAGGTCCAATGGCGCCGAGGAAGCTATCAGGATCGTCGATGCCATAGGGCGATAGTGCTGCTTTAAGTAAAGGGGTGATCAGCACCGCTCCCAGAATATCAACATGGGATGAAAGCGCCTTGTTTAAGCCAAGCCATGCGAGCCGAGGATCCCGTAGGTTGTATTGTGTAAAGGAATACGTGTCTGCGGGCACGAATTGAATTGCGCTTGACGTCGTAGTAAAACCTGTAGCAAAGGCCTCTCGCAGATTATCGGCCGCATCGTGAGGCAATGAAACAAAATAACGATCGACTACCCTGCCGCCCTCAAAGCTCGCTGCCCATCCAGCACTCTGAAAGAGTTTACCGGCCAAACTGGCAAGGATCCGCTGGGCTTCAGAACTGGTAGATATTCGATCGATGTAAAGTGGAGCGGAGAATGCCAACAGCTTTCCGAGTCCGTCGGAGGAAACATAGCCAAACGCAGCCGCGCTATTGCCCTGCAATCGAGCCCGCATGGCCGCCAGATCCTTGTTGCCAGCAAGACTAGAGCGAGTGCCGCGTCGCGCTGCAACACATGCTTGCACCGCCAGCTCATCATTACCCACGATTACTACTGAATCTTGAAACGCGGCGACAATACTTCTACCATCTAGTTGCGACACCCATTCGACGAATTCCACTTCATCGATGGTCTTTCGCTTGAACCTCGACTGGGCGTAGACTCGGCGCGCCAGTTGTTCGATCTGCTTCTCAATCGCGGCTCTCATCCTCGTCTGGCTTGTATGAGTCTCAATTACGAGCGCCGCAGTGGGACGGATCCGTAACGCAGGCTGGTCGTCTGTTGCGTCCAAGGCCAATATGACCATTGCAAACTGCGAGCGTGCGAGGATGACTTCTTCCGCGGTTCCTATTCCTGTCCAACGGGCGAGCCTACTCATCCACGTAACATGGAAGAGACTGGATTTCAATTCAGATCCGGTCGATAGAACTTTTGACGTTTGAACGATTCCTGTTGCGACTTGGGGTAGGTTATTAACTTCAAGATAAAGGATTGATTCAGATGGTACATAGCTTGCCATGTCGACCTGAGTTGGGTAACTCCACCAAATCCACGCTCCGGCGCCAAAAAGGATAGCTCCCAGAATCATAAATAAACGGACGAATTTCATAGGTGTCGAATGCTACGTCAAGTTGATGATCTGGGCAATACAAGTTGGCAAAAGAGTTTAGCAAACTAGCGATCTGCGTCACTCTGGACAGTGAGTTCGCTAACCGATTTGGCCGGGCGGAACACTGGAATAAGAGCTAGCTTGTTCCTGGAATTAGTGATCAGACTACTCCCGATGCTTCCTGAGCATTAGATATTCCCTTGTGGGACAGAAGGTTAAAGGCAGTAAAATATGGTTGACAATAGCCCGTCGGTGTTGTAGCCTGCATTTGGCGGTTATGGGTGCTTTGGACGCCCTACCAAGAAATGAGGCCGCCTCTTTGAATGAACTGATAAAGGCACACTTCGCGTGAGCGGAGGCCGCAAAGCCGACGGGAGTCACCTTGCGTAGGAAGGTTGACTCGGCTGGGTTGCCAGGATCTGACCATCCAGTTCCTCAGCATACGCTCTCCACAGCCTGCGTCTGCGTTCCTTTTTCCCACATCTCTTCGAAAGTTCAACGCACTTGACCCTAAGTTCCTGCGACGCGTCTTCCCCATTAAGTGCGGCTCAATCTGTGGGAAAAAACTCCAACTGCAGCAGCGCATCAAGTTGAAACCAGCTAACCAACCTCTTCGGACCAAATGTCTGCGCTGCCGCGCGTCGCGCGCTCGTCGAGCCCGTGCCCGTTTGCGACGCCAACATCGCATGCGTTCTAGAATCGCAAGGAAAGATTAAATCATGTTTACACGCGGAATCAGCAAGAAAAGTATGGTGGGCCTGGATATCGGCTCGAGTTCGGTGAAAGCAGTAGAGCTGCAGGGTAAGAGCGGCAGCTTTCAATTGGTTAGCCTTGGATATGAGAACCTTCAACCCGACTCGATAGTGGACGGCCAAATCATGGAGTTAAACAATGTCTCTAATGTGATAGCGAATATCTTCAACGAACACAAGATTGCAACCATCAGAGTGGCAGCCGGCGTTAGCGGACATTCGGTGATCGTGAAGAACATCGTGCTCCCGCAAATGAGCGAAGACGAACTGCAAGAGTCGTTCAGCTGGCATGCTGAAGAGCACATCCCATTCGATATCTCGGACGTCAATCTTGATTACCAGATTACAGGCAACTCATCGGACGCACTTCACGTGCTGCTTGCCGCATGCAAGCGTGACAAGATCGCGAATCTCAAACAGGCGATACAGCTCGCTGGCAAACAGCCAGCCGTGATCGATGTCGATGCATTCGCATTACAAAACTGTTACGAACTGAATTATCAGCCGCAACCTGGACAAATAGTCGCGCTTTTGAACGTTGGGGCTTCGACTACCAACATAAATATTTTGAATGGTACGCGATCAGTTTTCACTCGGGATGCGTCTGTCGGCGGCAACCAATACACTGGCCTTTTGCAGAAGGAACTTGGTCTCACGTTTGAACAAGCAGAGGGGGTTAAACGGGGGATGGCACTGCCGGAAGGTTCAGCGCCGCGTTCGATAGAGCCAATTCTCGAAACGGTATCAGACATTCTGGCGCTCGAGATTCAAAAGACCATGGACTTCTATCGCGCTACCGCTGAAGATGGCGAATCCGCCGTGCAGAAGATACTGATCTCGGGTGGCGGTTCAAAGCTCACTGGGCTGATGGAATACCTCGCGCATCGCTTTGAGATACCGGTAGAAGTTTTTGATCCGTTCCGTCAAATACGGGTGGATGCCAGAAGTTTTGATCCCGATTACATGCGCGAAGTAGTACCGGAAATGGCCATCGCTGTTGGCTTGGCATTGAGAGGAGTTGAGTCCCGATGATTAGAATCAATCTCTTAGAATCGGTTACAGACAGGCCGAGCGCAGTCAGCGTTGTAGAGGATAAGGTGGCAAAACCGTTGATCCAGACGCTCCTTTTAGCGCTGACGGTCGGAGCCTTACTCGTCGTAGGTATGGGCTACGATTTCGTTAGCTCGAGATCCCAACACGAGGTTGCGCAGAAAGAATTGGATAAGCAGCAGCGGATCAATCAGCAGATGAACGCTGTCAACAAAGAGCGAGCCGATCTTGAGCAAAAGATTAAGGACATTCAGGTCAGGATCGACGCTATTCAAAGATTGAGAGCTTCGCAGCAAGGTCCTGGATTCGTGCTGCGAGAAATCAAAGATCGTTTCGACGCCGTGCCGGGCCTGTATCTTAAGAGTGTTGAACAGAAGGAAAACGAGGTAACGATTAGGGGAGAGTCACCGAATGAAGTTTCTGTAACGCGTTTTGGGCAGAGCCTTGAGTTCTCATCCGGGTTGTTCACCAATCTTTACATAGAGACGCTGCGTGAAACTGTCCAGCTAAAAAGCAATGGTGCAAACGTTCCTGCTCCAGCAGCTGAGGATCCAAACGCTGCCAAGCCAGAAGTCGTGAGTTTCATGATTAAATGTAGTTACGCTCCACCGAGTGGAGCCCAGTCTTTGAATCCAGCGCCAAACCCAGCAAATCAAATTGCAAAGAAATAGATCACGTAGCTATCTCCGCGACGCGGCACGGAGAACTGTTGAAAGGGTATAACCTGTCATGATTGGTAACATTCAAACAATCCCCTGGTATTTACGGGTGGCGATGTTCGCTGTGGTTGCGCTTTTTGTATATGTGGGGTTCTGGTATTTCGTGACTCGCGGCACCCGCGCCGAAACGAAAGAGCTCAACGACAAGATTGCTGAGCTGTTACCCAAGAATGCTCAGGCCCAAATCGCTTCACAGCGTCTTAACGAGTTCAAGGTCGCTTACCAAAACCGGCAGGAAGAATATGATGAGCTCAAAGCGTTATTGCCTGAGCAGCGGGAGCTAACTATGGTCCTGCAAGGACTGCAGGAACGCGCGCGCAGCTCGAAGCTTTCCCTGCGGAAATTCATGCCCAAGGATGATGTGCAACAGGACCTCTACAGCGGCAAAAGGATAGAAGTGTCAGTGATGAGTTCATTCGCGAACCTGCGAGCCTTCTTCGATCAGATGGCCCACTACCAGCGAATAGTATCGATTACAAATTTCGAGATTAAACAGATAGACAAACAGGCTCCGGGAAAAACTGTAGAAGCCAGGTTCGATTTGACCGCTTACTACGTTTCTGCTGAGAAGTTGCAGAACCAGCCAACGACGCAAGCTCCCAAGTCGTCCACTCCAGGAGGGACTGCTTCCGCGCCAGCAAAATAGCTGCCTAGCTAGTTTGAGACCGCCGCAAATCTCGCGGCTTTATGGGAATAGAAAAATGAAGCACCACCACGGACAAATTATTCATATCACCTTCGTCGCCGTATTGCTTTTCCTCGGCTGCGCCTTTGCTGGCAGCTTGACGCGCGTTGCCGCTCAAGAGCAAGTGATCGACGACAAGAAGGTTATGCACGAGAAGAGCGGTCGCGACCCATTTAAAAGATATGAGCCGCCAGCTCCAAAGACTGCAAAGAGCTTGATGCTACTGCCGCCGTCGATTCAAGAGCGAATCGACAGGTACAAGGCACAGAAGATCGCTGCGATGAATGCGCAACTTCCGGCACCTAAACCCACAACTGCGCTCCTTCTGGGCGAAGTTCAGGTGATAGGAATTTTTCGCACTCCAAGAGGTTACGCGGCGATGGTTGAAGCTCTGCCAATAAAACTCTCGTATGTCATCTATCCGGGAGAAATATTTTTTGATGGCCAGTTAGTGGCTATCGAAGAAAACCGTCTCGTCTTTAGACGCGAGATTGTGTGGGTGAACGGTAAGCGAGAACGCGTAGTGGAGATAAAGCCGCTACGCCAACCCAGCCTCGTAGATGCAATGTCAGCCGCTAAAGCGGTTCCTGCCAACGCTCCCGTCGCGGAGCCTGAGAAAAAACCGGACTACAAATCAGACGCTCCGGATAAACAGTAAGGACTAAAGCAAGCTTGCCGCCGGAAACCAGTCCGCGTGACGAGCTATCCATGTGACCGAGTTTGGTTAGACCGGGCAAGCTTGAGATCAATCACGCGCGCCTTTCACTTGACAACCCGATATTGAATCTCCGCGCAGTGCGGCGCGCGTCTTGGTTCCGGCTTAACGAGCTTGACCTAGCGTAGCGCGTGGGCGGCTTTCAACGAATCCCTTAGGAGGGAACAAATGCTTAATCAGGCCCCTTTATTTACAGCCATCCGAAGATGTGCGCTCGTTTTCTTGTTGGTTCTTTCGGTTGCAGCGATTGCAACGGCACGCGACGCGGTCGTGGATGAGTTCCCAGGACAACAGCCTTCCCCAACGCCGGACAAATCCACCGCCGGTATTTCTCCGGCGAAGGACAATATGACAGCGCAATCGGAGCAAGGGCACCGTTATGGTCAGCCGGGTTTTGTTGGTGAGCCAATTAACCTGAACGTGGTCAACGCCGACATCCGCGATATTTTGAACTACATCACAGAGCAATACGGGGTGAACTTTGTTATCGACAGTTCGGTCGCAGCGGTGCCGGTGACGGTGAATGTTCAGGATGTCCCCTGGAATGTTGCGCTCAACGCGATACTGCGAGCGAACCGCCTGGGAATCGAAGTCAACGGCAATATCCTTCGCGTTGCCACGAACGACGTGCTCGCAAAGGAAGCTGACACTGAGAAGATAATCAACGATTCGCATTTGGATAATGCCGACCTGGTCACGGAGTTTATCCGGCTCAATTATGCACGCGCTTCCGGAACACTCGCGCAGGGTGGTGGATCATCTGGAAACTTTGCCGGCGGGGCGACCTCCGGCGCCCCTTCGACTACCATGGGGGGTGGGTCTACGGCTGGCGCTTCCGCGGGAAGCGATCAGGGAATTCTGCCTATCGTCCAGCGTCGGCTCTCGAGACGAGGTAGCGTCGAAGTAGATGGACGCAGCAACACGCTTATTGTCACCGACGTCAAAGAGAATATCAGCGCCATTCGTCAACTTGTAACGCTGCTGGATCAGCCTGAACCTCAGGTCGAGATCGAGACGCGTATCGTGATCGCCAATAGAAGCTTTAGTCGCGATTTAGGCGTGCAGCTAAACGCTCTCGCCCTCAACATGGGCACCGGTGGTACAGCCGGCTTCGGAACAGCTCAGCCCACTCCTCTTGTCGGCGGGTCCGGCGGGGGCACAAACACTATCGGGCTTAGACCCCCTGGCATTCCACAAGGTATCCTCAACCCGTCGGGAGCACTCGGTGCTAATCTTCCAAATACGGTTATCGGTTTAACCACAGGCATAATCGGCACAGCGCAGATTAGCGCTCTTATCACTGCCGCTGAGAATAGAGGACAAGTAAAGATTGTGGCTACGCCGCGAGTCACAGCGTTGAACAATCGTAAGGCGGAAATTTCGAGCGGCCAGCAGATTCCCGTAACCACACCTCAGACTGGTGCGGGCGGCGCTGGCGGTGTGTTGGTGTTTACCACCGAGTTCGTCTCTGTACCGTTACGCCTTGAAGTGATACCGCAAATCACGGATGCTGGAACCGTCGTGCTTCATGTCATTGCTGAAAACAACAGCGTGAATACATCGATTGCAGTTAACGGCACGCCGGGAATCGATACCCAAAGAATGGAAACTGAAGTGCTGGTTCCTGATGGTGGGACCACCGTCGTTGGCGGCGTGATCGGCTCCAATGAGTCCGAGACACAGAACCGAACACCGGGCGTCGGCAGCATTCCCATCCTCGGCAATCTCTTCAAGCGGAAATTGGTAACGCGCCAGTCAAATGAGATTTTGTTCTTCATTACGCCGCGCATCTATCGTCCAGACTTCATGGGTCGACCGACAGCAGGCGCGGTGAGTACGGGCACGCGTACCACGACCATCGCCCAGCCTGTACCGATGGGCAATCCGGCTACAAACACGCCGACGCAGCAGCAGCAGCAGCAGCAGACTAGGCCTGCGACCACATTGCAGGCTGTTCCGAACTCAGCGCCCCCGTCGAGGCCCTAGCTGCCAGGGCTCTATCGGTCGAAGTCGAAGGCTGCAGGGCCCAACACGGAGCGTCGTTTTCGAAGCTGAAAGGATGGTTACCAATGTTCAAAGAAACACTGGAAACAATCTTAGCAAAAACTGAAGGAAGCCTCGGCGCGCTAATCATGGGCGCTGATGGCCTCCCAGTGGAAAAGCTCTTCAGGGCCGACGGTAGCGATGCCAACCTCGACGTGGCTGCGGCCGAATTGACTTCGTTTGTTCGGAGTGCAAATCGCTCGGGCGACGATCTGGGACTAGGCAACCTTAAAGAGCTCACATTAAGATTCGACCAGGTTACGTTTATCGCCAGATCATTCAATCGCGAATACTTTTTGGTGTTGGCGCTTAGGACAGACGGCAACCTCGGTCGCGGACGCTACGAAATGCGAAAGGCTGAGCTTCAACTGGCCAAAGAATTCGCCCTCTAGCCATTCCCGGCTTACGCCGCACAGCTACAAGAAAAGGCCACCTGCAACGGTGGCCTTTTTGAATTTACGACTGTTCCCAAGGCTCAGGCGGGTAACTTCACATAGGGCATGCCGCGCAGGATGATACGCTGGCGTCGCACCACACGTTTCTGGTGAAGCAGCGGATTGAAGATTGTGCGCGGGTTGGGAATCATAGCCGAGAGATAGGCGGCTTCGCGACCGCTCAGGCTGCCTGCAGGTTTGTGGAAGTAGTATTGCGAAGCGGCCTCGGCACCATAGACGCCATCCCCCCACTCAATTACGTTCAAGTACAACTCCAGAATGCGACGCTTCGAGAGTTCGCGCTCCAAAAAGTAAGTTATGATCGCTTCTTGTCCCTTGCGCACGAAGGATCTTTCGCTTGAAAGGTAAAGGTTCTTTGCCAATTGTTGGGTGATCGTAGATGCGCCGCGTTTGAAGTCGGGCATCTGCGGGATCCAGCTTGACGAATCGTCGCCTTCCTGTTGCGCTTCTTTTGCGGCGTCGCGCTGAGCCTGTTCCCAGGCGCGCTGAATGGCCTGGTAGTCAAAACCGTTGTGGATGGCAAAGTTTGTATCCTCGCCGGCGAGCACCGCTCGCTGCAAATTAGGCGAGATTCTTTCCAGGGGCACCCAGGTTTGCCAGCGCCTTGGCTGTTCGCCACGCGCGCGAGTTTCCCTGGCGCGGGTTTCAATTAGTGAGGTAGTTTCTGGATCCTGAGTTTTTAGATTTGAGATACGAGGGAAGGTTGCTACCTCGTAAATGAGCCCGCCTAAAATGAGCCCGATTACCACGTATGAAAAATACTTAATTAATCGCCACATACGGAACGATCAGTAGTCGCTCGAAGCCTGAATTTTATCAGTTCAGGCCCTTGACTTGAATCGATAAGACCCGCAAATGCCTGAGTCCCATCGAGGCATCAGAACCTGTGACAAACGGTTCTGTTGCTTCGGTGGGACTCTTTCAGTGTCGGGAAAAAGCTCGCCGCTAATGGACGACCGATCTCCTTCTCACCTGAAGCGGCGCAAATAGCTACATATTCGCGTTCCCATTACCGGTGGCCCGTTTCATATGCCGGCCATGTCGGCGAGCATGACGGCGACGATGTCTCCGGCGATGGCGGCCCATCATGCCCGTGTTTGAGTTCCCCATTGTGGTGGCGGAGCTATTCGTGTTTTGCGCAAAAACCAATCCACCGAAGCAAAACACAAATGTGAACATCAGAGCTACCAACAACTTCTTCATGATTCTGTACCTCTTATTAGAAAAGTCGGAAAAGCAATTTGCTTCTACGGCAAATCCGGTATTGAGTCAATAACTATTTGTCCATGCAAAGGGGGCAATCCCAGAAAGCTTCTTGGCCTCACGAATCGTGTTGCAGTGAATCTCAACCGTGTCGTTAATGTCGGAAGCGTATCCGCCGGACATTACGGTGGCGACCGGCACGCCGCGAGCGTGGCAACTTGCCAGAACGAGCCTATCGCGTGTGCATAAACCGTCGTTCAGTACGCAGAACCCGGCGCCACCGCAGACGTGCTGTTGGTTCATGATGAGGATTATTTGAGGCGTCTGCGTCGGGGAGAATTGACTGCGCGCGAGCTGCGCCGGTTAGGCCTGCCGTGGTCTGAAGCATTGGTATGCAGATCGTTCTTCGCCGTCGGAGGAACGCTGATGGCGGCGGATTGGGCTTTGCAAGACGGCACAGCATCTAATCTCGCCTAGGCCGCGGCGGGTTCTATGAGCTCCCGTGGCTCCAGCGTCCCTTCGCCGAGCAAACGATCGCGCACCAACTCGAACTTGCGAATCGGAAAGATGTTGGCTTAGCCAATGTCGGCGTAATACCGCGGAGTATAAGCGACGCGCATTTACTGGCCGATCATAGCGCGGAGACCAAGGGGACGCCATTCCGAAAGCGTCGGGGAGCTATCATCCGTCGGAACCGGCGGGAGGCTGGGAAATTGGCTGCTTTAGTGGTTTCTGTTAGTTACCAGGTATGTTTTGATCGATGGACAGGGCGTTCCCGCAACCGCCGTCGGGACGCACAAAATGTTCGAATGGGCCCTGGCTGTTTATGCAGCGAATGTGGCCGTTGAGAGGAGACTTCGTGCCCCTAATGAAAAATGTAGCTGCCTCCCTTACGCTTTTTTTCCTATCGTGTGTCTGTGTCGGTGTTCAGGCGCAAAACGCGCCGCCGGTACTGAAGCCGGCTTCTTCAACTTCGGTTCACTCCCAGTCCAAGGATAGTACCCGTGCAGCCGACGACGACTCGCTGGATGTTGATGAGGATAGCATCATCCGGACGGCGACCAGTCTGATCAGCGTTCCGGCAGTTGTGCTGGATCACAACGGCCGCTACATCCCGAATCTACACAAAGAAGACTTTCGCATTTTTGAGGATGGGGTCGAGCAGGACGTGGCGTACTTCGCTCCCGTGGAAAAGCCGTTCACGGTGGCGCTTATGTTGGACGCAAGTGGCTCGACACAATCCCAATTGGCCCAGCTACGCTTGGCCGCTAACGCATTCATCAGTCAGCTGCGTCCCGATGATCGACTCTTGATAATGACCTTCGATGGCGGCATTCACATGTTGGCTGAACCGACGGAAGTGAGCGCGATTCGAAAGAGCAAGCTCCACATCCCGGAAGTGACTGACGGAACCGTCCTCTACGATGCCGTGGACTTTGTCCTCAATACCCGACTGGCGCACATCCAGGGCCGCAAGGCGATAATTCTCTTCACCGATGGAGTGGACATGAACAGCAGGTCCACTTACAAGCGAAACGTACGCGATGCAGCGGAGCAGGACGTTCTAATCTACACGGTGCAATACAACACTCTACCGCAACTCCCAATGCGGCTGGCAAGCATCGCCAACGAAAAGGCCAGGGAAAAAGTCAGAGAGCGAATGCTGAAGAAGTACGCGGTAAGCGAGTCGTATATGCGCGAGTTGGCGGAGAAGACTGGAGGCCGCTTCTATCGAGCTGAAGGCCTGGCGGACACTGAGCAAGCATTCGCAGCCATCACCGGGGAATTGGGAATGCAGTACAGTCTGGGTTATTACCCAAAAGGCTCAGTCGCCGCCGGCGCGCAACGGAGCATCAAGGTGCAAGTGCGTCAGCCTAACCTCGTGGTGCGCGCACGCGACAGTTATTCAACGAGCCCAAGTATTGCAAAACAACCCAGCGGCGGCGGAAACTGATAACTGCGCTACTTTTTCCGGCGGCCGGAGACTCCTGGTGCCGCCTTTCTTCTCGCTTGATTGAATTCGTCCTGCCAAACTAATACTGAATCAAGCTGCCCTCTCGTTTCGCCCGGCGCACTGCGCGGCCGAAAACCCATAGCGAGAACGGAAGCAAGACAGCCAGAAAGATCATCAGCGTAATCAGCGGCTCGCGAACTTGCGACAATCCCTGGCCTTCAAGCAGTACGCGGCGGATGCCATCGAGACCGTACGTGGGTGGTAGGATGCGCGAAATACTGCTGACGGCGTTTCCGGCGTACTGTGAAAGAAGCTGCGTGGGGAAAAATACTCCCGAGAAAAGTGCTGAGCCGGTGCCAAGAAAAATCCCAAACGGATCACCCCGTTTAAAAACCATCGCGAAGCTTGCCGAGAGAATCCCCAGGCAAGCCAGCACCGTCGTCGTCAGAATAAGGAAGAGTAAAGCGAGTAAGAAACTGCCCTGGTAGTGCACGTCGAAGAATAGCCAGCCGAAAAACAGATACAAGAATGAAAAGAAAGTTGCCTGCACGAAATCCCATGCCGAACTGGCGACAATTACCGTAGGCACGCTGATCGGTGTTAGCAGAACGCTTTCGAGCGTCCCCTGCATCTGTTCCTGCCGAATCGCGTTTGCGAGGCTGGAAAAACCGGTCATGAAATAGTTCAAAACGGCCAGACCAGTCAGCCAGGCGGCCAAAGGATTGCGCCACTGCGCAAACCTTGGATCAGCAAAGCCGACGAAAATCTTCGAAACAAAGAATAGCGTCGTCACGACGATCAGAATTGACACAATGCGGAGAAAGAACTGCATGCGGTAACTGACTTCGAGGCGCAGATCCCGCACCAGAAACGCGCGCACGCGTTGAAGAAAAAGAATAAGGGAATACATTGGTTCCCGCCTGCTAATCGGATTAGAAGACAGACAAGAATGTCTGTCCTACTTTTCGTAGCTTTCAAGAACGTCGAATAGGGTAGCGCGTTCGCTTTCGACTGAGCGAACGATGCCGCCGCTTTGTTGCAAGACCCTCAGCACGCTGTGCAGCAGTTCGTCATCACTTGCTCGTGAGAACTTAACTAAGCAGTCGTCATCGCGCGCGCCTCTCTCCAGGGTGAAGAACTGTCGACCAAAAGCCTGAGCCAGGGCGCGCTGGGCGTCACCGGCGACAAGTGAATTGAACGTAATCGTAACCTGCTCGGCCTGCGTGTGGAGCGAGCGCAAAGTCCGCGGTGTGTCCAGCGCGCGAATGCTTCCCCTGGTAATAATCGCCACGCGTTCGCAAAGCTCTTCCACTTCCGCAAGATTGTGCGAAGTCAGCAAGACCGTCACTCTGGTATCGTCACTTGCCAGCGATTTGATGAGCGTGCGCATACGAGATGCCGCCAGGGGATCCAGAGAACGCGTGGGCTCATCAAGTAACAGTACCGGCGGGCTGGAAAGCATTGCGCGAGCGACAGCAAGTCGCTGTTTATTTCCGGTCGATAACTCTCCAAAGCGGCGGCGGGCAAGCTCTTCAATTTCAAAACGAAGCAACAATTCTTTGATTCTCTTCTTTGCCGCCGTTTCGCCGAGCCCGTAGAGTCTGGCGAAAAACAACAGGTTCTGTTCGGCAGTTAACCTCCAGTAGAAGCTTCTTTCTTCAGCGGTCGCAAGTCCCACCTGCCCGCGTACCTGCTCGTCCTCGCGAACACTGTCGTAGCCTTTCACTGTTACTGATCCCAGGGTCGGCTGGACCAGGGTTGCTACGATCTTGGTGAGGGTGGTTTTGCCCGCGCCGTTGGGACCGATAAGGCCGAAGATTTCGCCTTCGCGGATCTCGAATGAAACATCGGTCAAAGCTTCAACCGGCGGTTTGAACTTGCGGCGCAGGAGTTTCTTAAGGCGCAGAAAGGGAACTGGATAAGTCTTTGATATGTGATCTACGGAAACAGCTACCGGGCGCTGGGGTTGTTCTGCGAAAGCGCCGGCCCTTTCTGACTTCTCTATGGTTTCGATTGAGGACATGGATGCGAAACGATCGAGCCCACAGCACAACCAGGCCGGAAGGCGGATCAACGTTTCCTCTGGCGTGGATCAAGAAACTCCCGCAGCCCATCGCCGATGAAGTTGAAAGCCAGGACGGTCAGCGCGATTGCCAGGCCTGGAAAAATTAACGCGTGCGGCGCGTTCTGCAGAGTCGATAGATCGCGTGCTTCTTCTATCATCACTCCCCATGAAGGGGCTGGTGGCGGCACGCCGAGGCCCAGGAATGAAAGGGACGCTTCGGCGAGAACCGCTCCCGCCATTCCCAGACTCGCCTGCACAATGAGGGGTTGGATCGCGTTGGGCAAGATGTGGACAAAGAGTATGCGCGCATCACCGGCTCCAAGCGCGCGCGCGGCTTGCACGAAGTCATACTCCCGCACCTTCAATACCTGGCCGCGAATGAGCCGCGCATAGCCTACCCAGCCGATAATGCAAAGAGCAAAGATCAGTTTGTTCAACCCGGCCCCGAGAAAAGCTACCAGCGCGATGGCCAGGAGCAATCCCGGAAAGGCGAGAAATACATTGAACACATAACCGGAAAGCAGGCGATCGATCCAGCCGCCGTAGTAACCGGCAAGGGCGCCGAGTAAGGTGCCAACGATTGCCGACACTGTCACGACGACAATGCCGACCCGCAGCGAGATGCGAGCGCCGAAAACTACGCGCGCAAAAATGTCGCGGCCGGTTGAGTCAGTACCAAACCAGTGGGCCGCGGTGGGAGGAAGATATCGGATGGAAAGATTTGTCGCACCCACGTCCTGGGTGGCGATCCACGGCGCGAAGATCGCCACGATCAGGACCACCGCGACAATTCCGATTCCAATAATAGAGAGACGGTTCATGAAAATCACGAAACTCGTATTCGGGGATCAAGCCAGCGATAGATCATGTCCGTGAGCGAGTTCGCGGCAATGTACGTGACGCTGATCGCGAGCACGCATCCCTGCACGATGCGGTAGTCGCGTTTGCCGATGCCGTCCTCCACTAACAACAGCCCCAGCCCCGGCCAGCCGAAAATCTTCTCTGTAATGATTGCGCCCGCCAGCAGTATTCCCAGTTGTAAACCGAGAATCGTGACCACTGGAATCAGCCCGTTTTTCAGCACATGTTTGTACACGACCTTGCGCTCGCTGAGACCTTTCGCCCGCGCGGTGCGCACGTAGTCTTCGCCCAGCTCTTCGATAACTGACGATCGCACCATGCGCGTCAGGATTGCTGATAATGCTGCGCCGAGGGTAAAAGCCGGAAGGATGATGTCGCTCCAGTCGAAGCGCCCGGAAGGGGACAGCCATCCCAGCTTGACCGCAAAAACATAAACCAGCATGGGGCCAATAACAAAACTGGGCAGACTAATGCCCAGCAGGGCGAACACGGAGACCGCGTTGTCCGTCAACGTGCCACGTTTCTTTCCGGCGATTACGCCCAGCGGGATGGCGATGGCGACTGCGATCAGAAGCGCCACTACGGCGAGTTCAATCGTTGCCGGATAACGTTCCCAAATCAGATCGACCACAGGGCGGTCGGTGCGGAAACTTCTGCCAAGGTCGCCGTGAAGAATGGAAGTCCAATAGTCTGTGTAGCGATTGTGCCAGCCAAACCAGAGAAAATGCCGGCTGCCCTTTTCATCCTCGGGAAAGGAAAAGAAAAAGGGCGGGCGATCCAGTCCATGCTTCTGGCGAAACTGTGCGAGTTGGTCGGGCGTGGCCTGCTCGCCAAGCACGGCCACAGCCGGGTCGCCGGGTACCAGTTCAACCAGCAACGTCACCAGCGATACCACGGTCCATGCCACCAGGACCAACATGGCAACGCGGCGGAGAAGGCCGAATATCTTGCGCTTCATAAAGGGGCGCGGGAGCTGGAGACCAAAATCGTAAGACTGAAATCGTGCGGGATGATAGCAGATTGCCTTGAGGCGCGGCGATACTTAGATGAGCTGTTCGCGCGATTCACATCCAGCGCTGAGGATCAGGTGGGTCCAAAAAAACGTAGCCCGACGGAGTTCGCCTTCATTAGTTTTGAGTGCGGCCCCGACAACCACACTCGCTGCCGTGTCGGCATTGATCCTTCGGACTACGCTTTAATGGTTGCAGTATTCACAAATTGTCTGCCCTGCAACCAAACTCAATCACGGGTAGATGCTATGACCGCTTCCCCATATGAAGCGCAGCTACTCCGCCCGTGAGATTTTCCCACTCAATCTCCACAAAGCCGGCATCCCGCATTAACGCGGCGAGGCCAGTCTGAGCGGGAAACCGCAATACGGAATCCGGCAGATACTGGTAAGCGCTTTGCGAGCCGCTCAACAGGCCGCCGATCCGCGGCAACAGGCGCGTAAAATAGAACTCGAAGAGTCGGCGAAAATAGCGGGCTTCTGGCCGGGAAAACTCCAGAATCGCCAGCCAGCCGCCGGGCTGCAGCACCCGCCGCAGCTCCTTTAGACCGTCGCTGACATTCGCCAGATTTCGCAGACCAAACGCGATGGTTACGGCCTGAAACGTGCTATCAGCAAACGGAAGGTCAAGGGCGTCACCCTCGACGAAAGCGACGCTGTCTGTCTTGCGTCCCGCGATTTCAAGCATTGGCCGGCAGAAATCCAGCCCAATAATTCGCGCGCCTGTCGTTTCAAACAGCTGAATACTCAAATCCCCTGTGCCGCAAGCTACGTCGAGAACGCGGACCCCCGTGGCCATCTCGCGACCCAGCTTCGAGGCCACAACGCGCCGCCAACGCCTGTCAGTGTTAGCTGACAAGAGGTGGTTCAACAGATCGTAACGCCGGGCGATACCGGCGAACATTTGTCGCACGCGCTTGGCGTGATCCGCTGACGTCGCGGGTTTCTGATTGGACCCAGTTAAGCCCATAGGGATTTAGGGTTGGTTGCAGCTGGCTTGCAAAGAATTTGCAATTGTCAGGGCTTTTTCGCGGGTGTCGGAGGCGCAGGCCTGCTCGAAGGATCACCAAGTATCTCGATTTTGCCCAACGGCTTCAGGTTTTCCTTCATCTCGTCGTAGCTTCCAATCACAACTGTGGCAATTTGATTGTCTTTGAAAAGTCGCACCGCAACATTCTTGACCTCATCGGTTGTTACTGCGCGAACCGAACTTGCCTGCTGTGCAAAGGAACTCAGTTTGAATGTCTCGGCGTCCAGCCATAAGCCCGCTACCGAATTTGGCTGCGAAGCTTGCCTGATTATTTCTGCGTTCGTTTCGTTTCGAGCGCGGTCCATTTCGGTTGCGGATGGAGGCGCATCCACCAAAGAGCGAATGACGGTTTGCGCGGCGACGATCGTTTTCGCCGCATTCGCATTCTTTACACTGGCGCCTAAGACGAAAATACCGGGCAGCATGTGGACTTCATGCCGCGCGAATACGGGCGCGTGGGAGAGCTCTGGCAGAGCAGCCTGCCATCGTTCGCGCGCGATAACAGCAAGCAGGTTCGCCGCAACATAGTCGCGGTCTGCCCGAGCCAGCCCACGGGTGGCAAGCCGAATCTCAGCATCCGCAGCACCGGGTTGGTTCACTATCAGGGGCCGAAGATCCGGCGCGTCCGGCTGGCGAAAAGTGGCCGGCACGGCGCGATCACTCTTGTGCCAGTTTCCCAAAAATTGGCGTAGCGTGCGCATCATTCGACGCTCATCCAGGCTGCCGGCCACCACGAGCGTGGCGTTGTCGGCATTCAGGAATCGCTCGCGCGCCAGCATCAGATCGCCACGATCAATTCGGCTGACCGACTCAGCCGACCCTGCTGCAGGACGGCCATAGGGAAACTCTCCAAACAGCCGGGCCGCGATTGCGCGGTCCGCGACCTGTGAAGGCGAGACGCTGGTCTCGCGCAGCACTTTGATTCGTGCTTCGCGCAGTTTGGCCACATTCTCCGGGGACAATGGCGTTGCGACCAAAGCGTTGCGCAGCATTTCCACCATGCGCTCGAAGCCCCTGGCATGGCCCGACATGGTGATGGTTATCGCATCGTAATCGGTTACGACTTCGAGCCGTCCCGCCAGCTCGTCAGTGAAATACTGGCGGGTTTCGGCGTCCGGAAAGAGCGCATCGCCGAGCAGCGCCATCATGCCCGCCTTGCCGGCCAGGTCGAATGCCGCGCCGCTGTGGATGCGCATCTTCAACAGGACGTTCTGGTCGCCGGGTCGCTGCCATACGAGGATCTGCAGCCCGTTCAGCAATTGTTCCCGGGCGGGCTCCTGAAAGTAAGGCGTTTGGGCCCGAAGACTGCTGGCTGTCAGCATTATGGAGATAACTGCCAACACCACCCACGTGCGTGCGGAGGCTGAACGCGAGAGCGGTTTATTCATAAAGTGTTGAAAGAGTCCGAAAAATCGACGGAATCGCGTATTGGAGCCAGTGGCAATCCGCGGCCATTAAGAGTTTTCAATTCCATGAAGGCCGAGCTGGGATGCGACAAAAAACAGTTTAGATGCCGCTCCGTTGAGCGTCAACCGTTTCGCCGAAAGGTGCATCAAAGCTTCGACGAAAACGGCTCCCGGGCTGAAATCTGGCCGCATTTGCCGATAGGAACACCAAAGATGGATGGTAATACGGCGATGAGCCGCCCCGGTGGTATCGCGCAAGGAACAAAGATTTTATCGTTGCGTATCTTTTTGGCAGTTGGCGGTAATAAGTAGTAGGAAGCAATTTCCTACAGGATCGAGTGCTTTGATTGCCTGATAGAGACACAGACGAGCGGCTGCTTGAAAGAGCGGTATCCGGCGACGAAGCGGCTTTTGACATTCTATATTTGCGGTATCGCGATTCGATCTTCCGGTTCGCTTACCGGTTTGTTGGATCTGCTGCGGCAGCCGAAGATGTGACCCATGATTGCTTCTTAAATCTGATCAAGCAGCCTGGGCGCTTCAAGTCAGAACGAGGTTCGTTCCGCACTTTTCTGTACGCCGTAGCGCGGAACCTATCGCTGAAGTATTTCAATAGCTCTGGCAGAGAAGCCGCGATAGAGGAGATTCGAGAAGAGCCGGCAGCGCCGGAGGTTCAGCACCCGATGCGGAAAGTGCTTGATGACGAACTCTCGTGCAGGGTGCAAAGTGCGGTAAGCAACTTGCCGCCGCTACAGCGAGAAGCATTGATTCTTTTTGAGTATGAAGATCTTTCCCTGGCCGAGGTTGCGGCAGTCGTCGGTACCGACGTCGGAACAGTAAAAGCCCGGCTTTACCGGGCACGCGAGCGGCTGCGACAGGAGCTTGCTCAGTATTTCAATATTGGCAGAGAAATTGTTACAGTTGAGAGGGCCTGAGATGAGTGACAACGAGGCTCAGTTGACAAATGACGCGGATCTGAAGGCCCTGCTTGAAGGTTGGAGCACGCCTGATCCATCCTCTTCGCTGGATAGGCGAGTGACTGCGGCCTATCGGAGCGCCGTGAACGATGCAGTCGCGTCATTGAACCCAGCAGTCCATCCCCAACGTGGTAGTGAGGTAGTAATTATGAAATTCTGTACGACATGCCAGGAAGAATTCGCTGACAAATTCAGTTTCTGTCCTGTTGACGGGACGCCGCTTTCCGCGGTTCCCGCTGCGCCAGTGGTGGCGGCTCCTGCGGCAGCAACCAGTGCTGTTGCGTCCACGGTAGCTAAGAGCAGCCGGTCTGCATCGGCCCTTCCTACATACAGCAATGAGTATCATCTAACGATCATCGAGGATGCGGGCCTGTTGAGCCGGTTGGTCGGCGAACTTGGACGAGTAAAGGAAGAGTCAAAGTTAACCTGGCCCGAGTTCAAGCGCGATCCGGTCGCGTTTTCAAAACGGTCAGCGTCGGCCTATAGCCACGCTCTGGCAGTTGTTCTGGCGGCCTATGGCGCCTACGTCATGATGGCCCTGTTCTTCGTAGTAAGCGTGCTGCTGGGCATCATTTTTATCGATCGGGTCCAGGCGAGGCATGCAACGGAGCGAGCTGCTCAGCAGGAGCAGCTGGAACTCACGCAGATGATCGATATCCCCAACGAGCAGCCGACGCCTGATGAAGGCACGGCCGGGATGGCCAAAGGCAACGGCGGTGGCAGCAAGAAAGAGAAAGAGAAGGCCGGTGGCGGCGGCGGTGGCGGTCGCGAAGAAGACAAGCCCGCTTCCGCGGGCAAATTACCGCAAGCCGATTTGCACATTCCCCAAGTGGTCGCTCCCGATCCGCATCCGCCGGTGATAAAGAATCCGGCGTTGCCGATGCCGGCAACTCTTGATGCCGACCCGGTTTTGTTCCCGCCGGATACACGTCCAATCTCTTATGGCGATCCGAAATCGAGGTCCACTGATCCTTCATCCGGCTCCGGCAAAGGAAATGGCATTGGCACTGGTACCGGTGGCGGTGTTGGCCCAGGCGAAGGTGGCGGCTACGGCCCCGGCCGTGGCGGCAATACCGGCGGTGGTGACCGGAACGAAGGCGGTGGTGGTCCGGGCGGCGGTGGTGGCGGCGTTGACTATAGCAAGACTTTCCGACCGAGCGAAGTTTCGCAGAAAGCGCGGATACTTTCGAAGCCTGAGCCGCCATACACCGAAGAAGCGCGCAAGAATCAGGTAACCGGTACAGTCGTACTGAAGGTCGCGTTCAGCTCGAATGGACAGGTAACCAACATTCGCGCCGTAAGTGGATTGCCGGACGGGTTGACGGAGAAGGCTATTGCCGCAGCGCGTCAGATCAAGTTCGTGCCGGCGACGAAGGACGGCCACGCTGTTTCGATGTGGGCCCAACTGGAGTACACGTTTACGATTTACTGAGACGTGAAGTTGAGCGGACGAAGTGAAGCGGCGGCAAGTTCATGAAACTTGCCGCCGCTTTATTTTTTGCCAGTTCGTTTACGCGTACCGCTCGGCCACGCGCCGGATCCGTCGAATGCCTTCCTGCAAGCGTTCAATCGAGGTTGCATACGAAATTCGTATGAAGCCTTCGGCGCCAAAGCCGGCGCCATCCGTCACCACAGTTTGCTCCCCTTTTAGCAACGCGTCGGCAAAGTCGCTGGATGTTTTCAGTTTTCCTTTCAAGCAGGCGCGCACATCGGGAAAAGCATAAAAGGCGCCTTCAGGCTGAGCGGAAGTCACTCCCGGAACGTCATTCAGCGCTTCCAAAAGCCAGGACCGCCGGGTGGTGTATTCTGCCAGCATTGTGGCCACCGACTCCTGCGGTCCGTTAAAGGCTTCAGTTGCTGCCCACTGCGCCACTGAGTTGGGATTACTAGTCGAGTGTCCCTGGACCTTCAACATTGCCCGGGTCCATTCAGCATTTGCCAGCGCGTAGCCCATGCGCCATCCGGTCATGGCGTACGTCTTGGAGAAAGATCCAGCGATGCAAAGCCGCTCGCGCAGCTCCGGCGCCAGCGCGGCCGCGCTGAAAACTTTTCCCGGCGGATAGACGAAACGCAAATAGCATTCGTCAGAAATCGCGTAGACACCGCGCTCCGCCAGGACCTGCATAATGCGAGCGAAGTCTTCCGTCGGAATCACGCGTCCTGAAGGATTGCAGGGTGAATTCAGAATAATCAGTTTCGTGCGCGGGGTGATTGCTTCGCGGACTTGGTCCGCCGTTAACAGGAATTGGGTTTCTTCCGTGGCAATAAAAACTGGTGTACCTCCGGCGAACCTGACGATCTCGGGAAAAGTCACCCAATAGGGTTTAACGATTAAGACTTCGTCGCCGGGATTAATCAGCGAAACTACGGCATTGAAGATCGCTTGCTTCCCGCCCGACGTTGCCATTACTTCACTGGTTTGATAACGCGCGCCGAACTCGCGCTGGTAGAAGTTAATGATTGCCTGCTGTAGCTCGCGTGTGCCGGCGGTTGGAGTGTATTTTGTCTTGCCGGCGCGCATCGCTTCGGCGGCGGCGCGCTTGATATTTTCCGGCGTGTCAAAGTCCGGCTCGCCTGCGCCCAGATCCACCACATCAACACCGGCAGCGCGCATCTCCACCGCTGCCTGCATGGCAGCCAGAGTGGATGACGCCTTCATCTGCGACACGTTTTTGGAAACGGGGAAGGATGACCGGGGAGCTGTCGTCATGGCGGGTATTATCTAGTCTATCCGGAGCCTCGTGGGATCATGCGATGCAGATTATTCCCAATCGTCGCGAGTATATCACGCGACGCTTCGGTCGGAATGTGCGCTTTAAGCCTAGCCGGGCGCGATCTTCCGTTTCATACGTGCCTCGACCAGTGGCGGCACCAAACCGTCGAGTACCCCACCCAGCAAAAACACTTCTTTGACGAGTCGCGAGCTGACATATGAATAACTTTCGGCGGGCATCATGAACACTGTCTCGATGCTGGGTTCCAGCCGGCGATTCATCAGGGCCATCTGCAATTCATATTCATAGTCGGAGATGGCGCGGATGCCGCGAACAATTGCATCAGCCTTCCGCGCGACGGCGTAACTGACCAGTAGGCCCTGGAAGGAATCAACGCGCACCTCGCAACTGCCGCGGTCAATCTCTGTTAACACTTCAGCCAGCATCTCGCGACGTTCTTCCTTGCTAAAGAAAGGCTGCTTCTCGGGATTCACCAAAATAGCAATGATGATCTCGTCGAAGAGTTTACAGCCTCGTTCAATGATGTCGAGATGGCCGTTGGTAACCGGATCGAAGGAGCCCGGGTAGATGGCGCGACGCATGGTGAAGCATGGTAAATGGTAAATGGTAAATGGTAAATGGAAAATACGATTCTAGCCCTGCGCTATGGAGGGCGAGCCGCCGGTTCACAGTACTGGTGCAGTTTGAAGATGTATTGATCTGCGTGGGCTCCAGCCGTCTTCAGACGGCTTTCCCGAAGGTTTAATAGAACAGCGCTTTTAGCGCTGGGTCAGCGGCGCACGCTGACCGTTAGCGCGCTTTCAGGGTGCTTCTAATTAAGAGCTTTTATCGCGGCTAAAGCCTCAGTGATAAGCCCGTTAAAAACGAGCTTTCGGATCTTGGGTGCGTCCTGACCCGGCCGTATAACGGCCGGTCTAGTAACCCTGCGGGAAAGCCGCATGAATGCGGCTAAGGAGCCTTCCGCCCTATGCTGCATATCTTATGTTCCGCCCATTATGGAGGAAACTGAACCAACGACCCTTTTCAAGGCTGTCTTGACACTAACGGGCTGCGATGTTTCAATAGCCACCGGGACAAACGTGGTGAGTTAAGGCGACTTGCGGCCACGTAAAATAATCCGCTAAACAGCTCGGCGAGTCTTTCCGAAGACGAATCGAATCGAAAGATTGGAAAGCCCCGCGTTGTTAAGCGCGGGGCTTTGCTTTTGTAGGACAGGCTTTCCAGCCTGTCTTTAGAGAATGACAGACAGGAATGTCTGTCCTACTGAAATGAACACCTTTCTCGAAACATTAAAGCAGCGCATCGTCGTCTTTGACGGGGCGATGGGCACCAACATCCAGGTCCAGGACCTGACGCCTGACGATTTTGGCGGCCTGGATGGGTGTAATGAATACCTCGTCGTGACCAAACCTGACGCCGTAGAAAAAGTGCATGCAGGTTTTCTGGAGGTCGGCTGCGACGTGATTGAGACGGATTCATTTGGCTCTACTTCAATCGTACTTGCCGAATACGACATTGCCGATAAAGCCTACGAGCTGAACTTGAAAGCGGCGCAAATTGCAAAGCGTGTCGCGGCTGACTTTTCCACGAAAGACAAGCCACGATGGGTGGCCGGCTCCATGGGCCCGACTACCAAGCTGCCATCGCTGGGTCATATCTCATTTCTCGACATGAAGGCGTCCTACGCCGAACAGGCGCGCGGACTCATCGAGGGTGGGGTCGATATCCTACTGGTCGAAACTTGCCAGGATCTGCTTCAGACCAAGTCGGCGCTGGCCGCCATCTTTGAATACTTCGAAGAGATCAAACGCCGTCTGCCTGTGATGGCCCAGGTGACCATTGAAGCCTTCGGCACGATGTTGATGGGAACGGAGATTGGCGCCGCCCTAACTGCTCTCGAGCCTTTCCCGATTGATGTCCTGGGGATGAACTGCGCCACCGGACCGAAGCAGATGAGCGAGAACGTTCGCTACCTGTGCCAGAACTCGGTTTTCCCCGTGTCGGTGATTCCAAACGCCGGCATTCCTGAGAATGTCGGTGGCCATGCTCATTACAAAGAAACGCCCGAATCGCTGGCCGCGGACCTGGGCCACTTTGCGCGCGACCTGGGCGTGAACATTGTGGGCGGTTGCTGCGGCACAACACCCGCGCACCTGCGTGCAGTTGTCGAAGCAGTCAGCAACGTCACCCCTCAGCGCACAGAGGTGCGGCGACTGCCGGCCGCTTCTTCGATTTTTATCCAGCAGCCCTATCAACAGGACACGTCGTTCCTGATTGTTGGCGAGCGTGTGAATGCCAGCGGCTCAAAGAAAATGCGAGACCTCCTGGGCGTCGAGGATTGGGACGGCCTGGTTTCGCTTGCCAGGGAGCAGGAGCGTGAAGGCGCGCATGTGCTGGACGTGAACGTCGACTATGTGGGCCGCAACGGCGAGCACGACATGCATGAGCTGGCTTCGCGCCTGGTAACCAACGTCAAGATTCCGCTGATGTTTGACTCGACCGAATGGCAGAAGATGGAAGCGGGTCTCCAACATGCCGGCGGCAAGTGCATACTGAATTCGACAAATTATGAAGATGGCGAGCCCCGCTTTGCGAAGGTGCTAGAGCTGGCAAAGCGCTATGGCGCCAGCGTGGTTATCGGCACCATTGACGAAGAGGGCATGGCGCGCACGGCGGAAGGGAAGCTTCGGATTGCCAAACGTGCCTATGAACAGGCCATCGAAAAATACGGCATTCCGGCGAATGATATTTTCTTCGATTCGCTGGCGCTGCCGATCTCCACCGGCATTGAAGAAGATCGCCGGAATGCGCTGGAGACTATCGCCGGGGTGAAGCGGATCAAAGCTGAGCTGCCCGGCTGCTTCACGATTCTCGGCGTCTCGAACATTTCATTTGGTTTGAATCCTGCTTCCCGTGTCGTGCTCAATTCGGTGTTTCTGCACGACGCAGTAGAAGCCGGACTCGACGCGGCGATTGTGAACGCGAGCAAAATCGAGCCGTTGAATCGCATAGGCGAGCGCGAGTTGAAAGTCGCTCGCGAGTTAATCTACGACCAGCGCCGGTTTGATGGAGATGTTTGCACCTACGATCCGCTGGTTGAGTTTACGAAGCTGTTTGAAGGCGTCAAAGCCGCCGGAAGCAAGAAGAAGTCAAAAGGGGCCACTGTTGAAGAGCGGCTGAAGAGTCACATTATCGACGGCGAAAAGATTGGTCTCGAAGATGAGTTGAAGACCGCGCTGGAAAAGTACCCAGCGCTGGATATCATCAACAACATTCTGCTCGAAGGCATGAAGGTTGTCGGTGATCTTTTCGGCAGCGGTCAAATGCAATTGCCGTTCGTGCTCCAATCAGCCGAGGCGATGAAGGCCGCAGTGCGTTTCCTGGAGCCGTTCCTGGAGAAGAAAGGCGGGGCCACAGCGAAGGGCACGATGGTGCTGGCTACCGTCAAAGGCGACGTGCATGACATCGGCAAAAACCTGGTTGACATCATCCTTACCAACAATGGTTACAAGGTCATCAACCTGGGCATCAAGCAATCGATTGAAAATATCCTGAACGCCTACGAGGAACATGGGGCGGATGCTATTGGCATGAGTGGGTTGCTGGTTAAGTCCACGCTGGTTATGAAGGAAAACCTCGAGCTGATGAACGAGCGCGGAATTGTTGTTCCGGTAGTGCTGGGAGGCGCAGCGCTGAACCGCCGTTACGTGGATGACGACCTGAAGCCAATCTACAAGGGCCAACTGTTCTATGCCCGCGATGCGTTTTCCGGACTGCATACGATGGACAAACTGGCGAGCGGCAACGGCAACGCGCCGGAGATAGCAGCAGCAGAAGCCCGACCGTCAGGGAGAGCCCCTGAGTCAGATGACGTAGAGGACCTCGTCGGCGAAGAAGCGAAGCTCGGCATCCGCAAACCCCTGAAGCCGCGAGGAGCCGCGAAGATCACAGGAGATACGAGCCACACGAAGCGCTCCAATGTGCGAACGGATGTCGAGATCCCGGCGCCGCCTTTTTACGGTTCGCGGGTCATAGAAGATATTTCGCTCGATGAAGCGTTCGCATTTGTCAACGAGACGGCCCTGTTTAAGGGTCAATGGCAATTCAAGCAGGGAAGGAAACCGGCCGACGAGTACCAGGCTTTTGTGCGCGAGACTGTACGGCCGATCTTTGACGAGCTAAAGGAGCGGAGCAAAAAAGAGCGTCTGTTGGTGCCGCGTGTCGTGTACGGCTACTTCCCGGCCCAGTCGGAAGGAAATGATCTGATTGTTCACCAGGACGACCAGCGGACTGAACGAATGCGCTTCACTTTTCCGCGACAGCCGGGCGGGAAGAATCTGTGTCTGGCTGATTTCTTTGCGGCGAAGGATTCCGGCAAGATGGACGTCGTCGCATTTCATCTGGTCACGGTCGGTCGTCGCGCCAGCGAGTACTCGCGAGAGCTGTTCCAGGCTGATAGCTATGCTGACTACCTTTACTTTCACGGCCTCAGCGTTGAGAGCGCGGAAGCACTGGCAGAGTTGTGGCATAAACGAATTCGCCAAGAGCTGGGAATTGACGGCCAGGATGCGACCGAATTAGCGAAGCTTTTTCATCAGTCGTACCAGGGCTCCCGTTTTAGCTTTGGTTATCCCGCCTGTCCGAATCTGGAAGATCAAGCGAAGCTGTTCGAGCTGCTCGACCCTTCGCGCATCGATGTGGAGCTGACCGAAGAGTTCCAACTCGAGCCTGAACAATCTACTTCGGCGATCATTGTTCATCACCCGGAAGCGAAGTATTTTTCGATCGAGTAGAATCTGGTAGAGTTTTACTCGTGGCGATCCAAGCTATTTGGCTTTGCGGCTCTGCCGCCGCACAGTGCGGAAAGGCTGTGCCTTTCCGGAAATAGAGGTTTTTCTTTTGGAGGCTACGCCTCCATTCGAGGCATAGCCTCCTTCTTCTGGTCACGGGACGGAAAGCCATAGGCTTTCCGCACTGTGCGGCGGTAAAGCCGCAGTTGTAAGTTGCCCGATCAAATCCGAACGCTTGCCGATGTCCAATCCGAGGCCGAGCGCAGAGTCACTGCACTCTCGGCACCTTCCGCCGAGGAACTAGCCGTATTATCCTGGTTCGAGCACTTCGCCTTCCGCCTGGTTGGCCGCATGAACCGCGGCCGCTGGAAACGTTTCTGGACCTGGTGCCAGAGTACTTTTGGCGCCGGCTGGATTCATCTGGCCTCATACAACATCACGCGAGTGTACGGGCTGGAGAATGTTGAAGTGGCGTCGCGCGATCGGCCCATCCTGCTGGTCTCGAACCATCGGTCTTTCTTCGATATGTACACCGTGTCAACTGCGCTCTTTCGCGGCACAACCTGGCGTAAACAGCTCTTCTTTCCAGTGCGGGGCCGCTTCTTTTATGATTCGCCGCTTGGATTGCTGGTGAATCTGATCATGGGCTGGTGGTCAATGTACCCACCTTTCTTCGCAGCCGGCAGTAACCCCAGGCCCGGGAAGCGGGAGTTTGATAAATATTCGTTGCGGCTGCTGACTGATCTCTGCCGGGAGGGGGCGGGAAACATCATTGGCTTTCATCCTGAAGGCACGCGCAACAAAAGTTCCGATCCATACTCCTTCCTGTCGCCGCAGCCCGGAGTGGGCAAGCTGATCAAAGACGCGGCCCCACAAGTTGTTCCGGTGTTCATCACGGGTCTGTGCAATAGCCTACCCCGCCAGGTTGCGCGCAATTGGAACCGGGAAGAAGAGATTCGCATTCACTTTGGGCCGGTGCTCGATTTTTCGGAGTATCTCGTAAAAAGAGATCATGTGCGCACGTACAAAGAGATTTCCGAATTTGTGATGAAGAAGATCGCGGAGCTGGGCGAACAAGATCGGGAAATGTATGCAACGGGTTTATTAAGTCAGAAGAGCGGGGGCAGGCCCCCTTCCTGACTGCAGATCCGCTGAGTTGAGCTTGTGTTGTTAAGTTGACTATTCAGCGTAGCCAACTTGCAGTCAGGAAGGGGGCCTGCCCCCGCTCTTATTTCTAACCCTAATGCCGAGTGATTCATCACTTCCTTTGGTTATTGTTAATCCTGCATCCGCCGGTGGCGCGACGCACGACTCCTGGGCGCGGATAGCCAGCGATCTGCGCACGCACTTTGGGCCGTTCGCCGTTGTTTTCACTGACGCACCGGGCGATGGGCGCAAGCTTGCCGCCGAAGCAGCCGGCAAAGGTACCAAGCTAATCATCGCCTGTGGCGGTGATGGGACCGTTTCCGAGGTTGCCAACGGTGTCCTGGAATCGAATCAGGACGCAGAGCTCGGCATTCTGCCCAGTGGAACGGGCGGCGATTTTCGCCGCACGCTGAAGATTCCTGCGAACCCCGCGGCAGCCTCGCGCGTGTTGCGAGACGGTCGCGCGCGACGGATTGATGTCGGCCGCGTTAGTTTCGTGAATGATAGAGACCAGCATGAGACCCGGTTCTTTCTTAATGTGGCATCGTTTGGTATGAGTACTGACGTACTTGAGCGCGCCAGGCGCGGAGGTGATTCTGGGAAATGGATGTCCGCGCTCGGTTCGAACCGCATCCGCGGCAAACTCTCCTACGCAGCAGCTACCGTTAGCGCGACGCTTTCCGCTTCCGCCAAAGACGTTTACATTCAGCTTGACGATGACGTCGAAAGACGTTTAAGGATCGCAGAAGTCTGCGTGGCGAACGCGCGTTATTATGGAGGCGCAATGAAAATCGCGCCCAACGCGAAGTTGGACGACGGGTTGTTCGACCTAGTCACTATCGGAGACATCGGTGCTTTCAAGATTCTCACCAGCTCCCCGAAGCTTTATTTAGGGTCGCACCTGAGAATGGATCAGGTGAATCACAACCTGGCAAAACGCGTGGTGGCTCGAGCAGCAAACCAGAATGACGCGCTTGCCGTCGAGCTGGATGGCGAGTTGGTGGGCAAACTGCCGGTAACATTCCAGGTAATTCCCCGGGCGTTGAGCGTGCGTTGTCCTCGAACGTGACCTGCCTTTCGTGCGGCGCAGTTGACAACTAATGGACAGCCGGCAAGAACCTGGATTATCTTTCCACAAGTATCGTTCGTTACTGAAAAGACAATGCGAGACAGGCAGGCGAGCATAGGGCTTCGCGCCAAGACGGGCCGAACTATCGCAGTCGTGCTTTTGGGCCCCCTGGATTCTCCCCAGGTGCTAAGACGCCTGGAGCTTAGCCTGGTTAATCCGCGCCTGCCCGCGACCTATCAGCCGTATCATGAAGTGATGGAACTGCCGTGGGCCGAAGGGCAAGTTGCCGTCCGGAAATCTTCTAACGCGATCGAGCAGATAGCATCGAAGGCGCTGGCTCAATTAATCAGTAACGTGCAGGCGGAAGACTACAGCGTATGCGGAGTGGGAATCGTGGGCGCCCCTGAACGCAATCTGGACAAGATCGGCAGTCCGCACATTCGGGCTCATGCTGCCGAAGGCGTGCTCTTCCGTCATGTCCTAGAGGTCGCCGCAGACGAGAACCAACTTCGCCGTCGGGTGTTCCCGGAGCATGAGTTCAACCAGTTAGCGGCCATTGAGTTAGGGTCTACGGCAAGAGAGTGGGAGAACTGTCTTAATGAACTGGGCCGCTCGGTTGGGCGACCGTGGCGCGCGGATGAGAAGAAGGCCGCGGCCGCCGCCTGGTTAGCTTTGCGCTCCTTTGGAATCTCGAAAAGAAAAACTGGAAATCGCAGGAGTAAATGATGGCTGAACAAGGCTTCGACAAAGCTGCGGCGGTCGCGCTGCTAAATGAGATCCTGGAAACAGAACTCGCCGGGGTTGTGCGGTACACTCACTACGCGCTGATGGTATTTGGTCACAGCCGCATTCCGATAGTGAGCTGGCTGCGCGCGGAAGCGACCACCAGTCTGGGCCACGCTAATGAAGCGGGCGAGCTGGTTACACATTTTGGCGAGCACCCTTCATTGAAAATCGGTGCTTTGCTGGAAACCCACAAGCACGGAATCAACGATATTTTGATTGAAGCTCTCGAAGCCGAGAAAGCAGGATTAGCGCTTTACAAGCAGCTCCTCGATCTGGTGCGCGATCGTTCGGTGATGCTGGAAGAATATGCCCGCAGAATGATCGCGGAGGAAGAGCAGCACGTGGGAGAAGTTAATAAGATGTTGCGTAAGCCCGGCGAGATTACGCAGTTTTCGGCGGCAGGTTGAAGCGGTCAGACCGGAGAAGGCCGGCAACTCCTCATGGATCGAAGAACAAAACCCCGGCTGAGCGTTAGTCTGGATGCCGTCTGGGGCGACAAGCATAAGGCGCGAGTCACCAACCTCTCGATTGGTGGTTGCTATCTGGATACGGTCGGTGAAGTGCAGCAAGGTGAAGTCGTTGGTTTCCGCATTCTACTTCCCGACGAAGATTGGCTTTACCTGGAAGGTGAAGTTCGACACCACACTCCGGGGGCCGGCTTCGGCGTACAGTTCGTGGACCTTATCGAGGAACAGGAAGAAAAGCTTAAGTGGCTTTTGAAAATCACGAACGAGGCCGGACCTGACGCGCAGATCTCAGCGGATCTGGTTGAAGAGTGAAGCCCGGCTCATAGCCTACTCCGACAATTGCCCTAGCCGCGTTCACGCGGCTTGCCCGCAGGTTACTAGACCAGCCGTTTTACGGCTGGTTTACTCGCGTAGAGATTTACCAGAGCCCGCTTTAGCGGGCTTATCGGCGCCGTCGAATGCTAAAGCCTCAAACCAGGAAGCACGCTGAAGCGCGCTAAACAGACGCCCGCTCGGACCCAGCGCTAAAAGAGTCTGTGTCAGAACTCGGGCTGTTATAAAGTTCTGACGGTCCGGCTGCGAAGAGACTACGGCCAATGGGTTCAAGTTTGTGAAACTGCGTCAGAAACGATCTGGCCCTGAGCTTCCCCCTCAA
>WNGD01000251.1_pt1 | contig 92522 bp, 73 predicted proteins | sample 5400671 | NCBI WGS metagenome assembly WNGD01 (sample SAMN13153369, study PRJNA577476) | soil metagenome | isolation source: 40 cm soil or saprolite under grassland replicate 2 | place: USA:California | collected 2016-06-15 | reverse complement strand
CATCTATGGCTGCGCTATTGGCGGACAATAGCTCATCGACGATTGCCAGCCATCACTTACAGAGTTTATAATAATACAGGAGGAGCAGCTTGTCTGATACCCACGATCCCTACCAGGCGCTACGTTTCAGTGGTTTCCGTCTCTTACTCATTGGTATTTTTATTGGCGGGCTTGGCGAGAAGATGATCGATGTGGCTATCGGCTGGGAGCTCTACGAGCGCACAGGCTCCGCGCTTGTGCTTGGTAGCGTCGGATTGGCGCTGGTCATCCCCGTTATGCTCCTCTCTTTGCCGGCGGGCCATATCATTGATCGCTTCAACCGAAAATACATCGTCATCATCTCCCAGATCGTCCTGGCGCTGGTCTCGCTTGGTCTGACGACCTTATCCTTTACACATGGCTCGCTGGTGCTGATCTACGGCTGCCTGGTGCTGTATGGCTGCGCGACTGCCTTCAAAGACCCGGCCGCTTCTACGCTGCTTCCCCAGGTCGTTACGGAGAGCGCCTTCGAGAATGCAGCGACGTGGGATAGCAGCGTTGGGCAACTGGCTTCGGTACTTGGCCCGGCCCTGGGCGGCCTACTGATCGCCGTCCTGGGAGGCGCGACCTTCGTGTATGCAATCAATGCCGGGGTCATCCTGGTCTTCGCGTGCCTGCTCTTCTTCCTGCGAGAGATCAGGCAGGCTGCTCCCAGGCATGAGACAACCACACTGCAATCGCTGGGAGAGGGTTTGAGGTTCCTGCGCAGCACCCGGGTCATCCTGGCCTCCATCACGCTCGATATGTTCGCGGTACTGCTGGGGGGCGCTACCACGCTGCTGCCCATCTATGCGAAGGATATCCTGCACGCAGGCCCGGCGGGTCTGGGCTGGCTGCGAGCCGCCCCATCTATCGGCGCCCTGTGTATGTCGTTCGCCATCGCGCATATGCAGCCGTTCAAGAAGGCCGGGAGAACGCTGCTACTTGCTGTGACCGGCTTTGGGGTGGCGACCATCGTCTTTGGCCTATCGCGCTCGTTGTGGCTCTCGCTGCTGATGCTCGCCCTGCTGGGTGGGTTTGATAATATCAGCGTCGTCATTCGCAGCACGTTGTTGATGACGCGCACGCCCAATGCCCTGCTTGGTCGCATTTCGGCCATTAATTTCATCTTTATCGGCGCATCTAACGAACTGGGTGGCTTCGAGTCCGGCCTGGCGGCGCAATTCTTCGGCCCGGTCATCGCGGTCACCGGCGGTGGCATTGGCACGGTCCTGGTGGTGCTGCTGGTTGCACTGATCTGGCCCCAAATGCGGCGGCTGGGCGCCATGAGCGCGGGTGCATAAAGCACATCTCAGCAAGCTCGGTGTCTCTACCGGGTCGGGGTAATATCAATAAGTGCAGCTCTCGTCATCCATGTGAACGCCCCTGTTCGTCCTTCGCGCCTATCACGACCAGTCGGGGGCTGTTCAGGCTCAACCGGCTGCCATCTAACCCGCCATAGCATCCCTGGATCTGTAGCCCTGCTGCTGCCAGCATGCGTGCCAACTCTCTCAGCGTGTACATGCGTACCGAGTGGGTATACTGGCGGCGTTGCCCATCGGGAGAGAGCATAGTCACCTGCACATCACAGCGGCCGGTGAGCAGGTCAAAGGTGCGCTCCTCCAGGACCATCAGACCATCTGGATGCCGGTGGATCTGGCCAGGTACAAAGTTTCGTACCAGCCACTCCCGGTGCATGGTCTCCAGCAGGAAGAGCCCACCTGGTTTGAGTGCCCGGTGGACCTGCTGCAGCACTTGCTGGTCTTCCTCCTCGCTTTCCAGATAGCCGAAGGCGGTGAAGATGTTGATGATGGCCTCGAATGCGTTCTCGAAGGGGATCTTCCTCATGTCGCCCTCTACCCAGCGCACCTGGACCCCCTGATGTTCTGCATCCGCCTGCGCACGCTGTAAAAACACTGGGCTCAGGTCCAGGCCGGTGAGGCGGTAGCCACGCCTGGCAAGGGCAAGAGCATGTCTTCCGTGCCCGCAGCATAGATCCAGTATTGAGCTACCGGGGGGAAGATTCAGCAACGTGACGATGCCATCTACCTCTCGCTCCGTTCTTTCGGGAGTGAGGAAGGTGTAGATCTGCAGGTAATCTTCTCCAAAGAAGGTTTTGTACCACGGGAGAGCTTCCATTGACATGTGTCTGCCTTTCAAAACATCTTCAAATCCATCAGTGCTTCTCCCCTAGCGATTGGCAAACCACACGGCGTAATCCTCCACTAGCTGCCGCGTCTCGGTATCCGCCTCCGTGGCCTTCAGATCACACAAGGGGAGTTCATGGACTCCATGTGTATGCTTCACCGCCACAATGGTGCCATAGGTCTCGTCCAGGAAGGTGATGGCCAGCACGCTAACCCGAGCGCCCTGACGAACCGGCCCGCGCTGATATTCTTCCACGGTGGCGGCAAACGGGAAGACCAGGTGCTCCTCCAGGTAGGCATGCCAGGCCCGGAACACCGCCAACTCGCTGTGACCTGCTGCCCGGTTCACGATCGCTTGAATCCGCTTGCCTTGTTCTTCCCCGAGATAAAGCCAGCTTGTCTGGGACGCAAGCTCTGCGATGACCGCAGCCACATCATCCTCGGTGTCACGTGCTGCTGCAAGTTCCACTTCATCTGACGACAGGTTCATCTCTGACCAGGACAGTCCCTCTTCTTCACTCCAGGCGAGAAGGGCTGGCGGCATGCTCCTCAGCGTAAGACTATCCCATCGGATCGTCAAGATCTCCGCCTCGTCAAGGATGGCGCTGATGCGTCCCTGCCACCCACCAATAGCGCGACCCGTATCGGGGTCGGTGACGCCTGTTTTGACTACGACGCTCTCGCCGATAGCCCAATTGCTACTTTTCATCGTTCTTCCTACCTTCAAACATGCTCGTACCCGTCTATCATACTCCGAGGTATCAATGGTGCTTATACTCCACCCTTTCACTTTTTTGCAGAAAGCTTCCTCTCGTCTCTCACCCATCCTCCTGTCAGCTTGAACGTGACGACTTCCTTGAAATCATGCAGTGCTTCAAGCATCTCCTGCAAGGTCATCTGTTGCTGCGTCCCGCGCTTCCATGCTGGCCTGTCCAGTGTCCCAAGCACCAGGTAATCGTTGCCCACGACCTCCGGCTTTTGTTCGGTGAAAAAGGAGGCAAGAAAGTGTTCCAAGTCGTCCTGGTGTGCAATGAGCAAATCACAGTGGGGGCAATAGCGGCACGTCTTGTTGAGAGAGAGCACCTGCATTGGATCGACATGGATCACCAATGGCAGCTTCCGCTGGTGCATTTTGCTATTACACTGCGGGCAACTCGTAAAGCGCACATCCTGATAGGGATTGAGAAAGAAGCGGTACTGCGGAGGTTGTTTGCCAAACTGTGGCATGGTTTTCTTTTTTCGCTTCGCCATTGTTACGTTGCTACTCCTTGATAAAAAGCAAGCGTTTCAACTGCTTGCTACAAGCCTCTTTTGTCCAGTTCTTCTTTCAGGGCTCGCAGGCTTTTGTTGCTGTTGTGCAAGGTGGTCATATACGCATGCCACTCCGGTTCCTGTTCTTGCTTCTGGTACAGCAGTCTGACACGCATCAAGAAGTCTGTCGTTTGCTGGTAATTTTCGCGCCCGCGCCCGTCAATGAGTTTCTGTATCACACTCTTGTACAGCCGAATCGCTTCAAGCGGGTAGCGTTCCTCCGCAGCTTTTGCCACTTGCACTTGATAGTTGCTTGGTGCGCCTTCAGCGTGGTATCCATATCCCTGGTAGGATGACTTCGATGCGCGCTCCATCTCTGCCAGGGCGGCTAACGCCTGGTCGATCTCTCCCTCATCCAGGTAGATAGTGACGAGTGCTCCCCAACGGCTTTGTTGCTCTAATGTGCGAATCAGCCGTGGCCGCAGGTCAGACCACGTATCTTCTGGTTGACCGGCTAACCGGGCCGTGGATCGAACGGAGCGATAGGTAGTATGATCCGGGTTGGCCTGGAAGCGAGCAAGTTCTATATTCAAGGCTTGCTGGGGCTTGCCATAGGTGCTGTACTTTTCGCCCAACCAGCGCCGGTAGGTGTCTACGGTGTGTGCGCTTGTGAAGTCCTGCGACTTGCCCTGCAGAGCAGGTTTGACCTCGCCCAGCCTCATTTCTACAAATGCCAGGGTCTGTTCTCGCCACGCCTCACCCGATTTCAGCACTTGTTCTGCGAACCAGGTCACGTCCATGGGTTCGGTCAAGTTTGCCTGGGCGACGCCCAGCGCTTCGTTTTCACGGCCAAGCTGCAGGAATTTCTCCGCCAGTTCTTTGTACAGACCGACTTTGCGATACTCTTCAAGCACATCTTCATCGCTGAAGTGATCCGTTTGTTTGAGTGTCGCCAGAAAATCGATGATGCTGCGGTTGTGCCACTTGCTCGAGGAATCCTGCCCTGGCATCATCTCCTGACGCAGCCACGCCTCAACCCTCTTCCGTTCTTGCGCTGTCGCAGTGTCCGCGATTGCCGCCGGTATATGCACCTCGATCCCGCCGTAATTGTAGCCGAATTTCCAGAGGTCGAACAGCGAGGTCAGCAGTGCTTCGCGTTCCGCGGCATCCAATCGTTCGCTCGGTGGGAGAGCAGACTGAGCCCCCAGGCAGGCTACCAGGCTAGCGGCGCACTCACCCAGAACCCAACTGACCTGACCCTCGTCGTGTACCTCCTCATATTGCATGATGGTTTCCTCAGCGACTGTAGCATACACGACCTGCGCGTTGGCCCATTCGCCCGCCTCGGCAAAGTTCTTGCCTATGTCGTACAACTGCTCTAAATCAGCAGCAACGCGGCTGGCAGCGCCCCATCCTTCTCCCGCGTTATAGAAGGCCGAAGCCACCTGGCTGCGAATGGTGGCGGGATCAAGCGTGCGTTCTCGGCCCCTGCCTGGCCTGCTTTTCTGTTGTGTCGCAGTCACCGGCGGAAGTTCTATCAGCAGTTCAATCAACGGTTCTATGTCGGGCTGCTGCTGCACCAGTTGTTCCAGCAGGGTCAGGAGCTCCTCGTGGCTCTTCTCGCTCAACCGCCCCATAAGCCCCGTGCGACTACTTTGGGCCTTTGCCATAGTTGTTTCCTCCGTCCCTCGGATTACATTCCATCGCGGATATACGCTTCCTGGGCATTATAGCATGTAGCGAGTATGGAGTACGTGTCCACAACATGAGAGGTTACCAAAGGCATGGTTCATGGACTGGTGGCGGCGCGCGGGTCGAAGCCTTGCAGGTACCTTGCATGATTCAGCCCATTTTTCCGCTGCTGAGGTTAAAAGCTGAGGGACAGTTGGGACAGTTGGGACAGGGTTTCCAATAATAATACGATGTGTCATGGCACGGCTTTGTTACGGTTGGGACAGTTCCTACGAAAGTCGCCCGAAAAGGGGATTAATGCACGAAAAATGCACTTTCATCCTCTTCTCTGCCGCGTAGCGGCATCGAGCTTGGGACAGTTGGGACAGGGTTCCCAATTGCTAATGGGTTCCGTGACATGGACCCAGGTCATATGGCGGTGGGGGCACGGTCGCCATTGATGACTTATTATTAGTATAATAGAGTGGTGCAAATGTTGCGTCAGGAGCGGGATGGCAGGTATGGCAGAGAGGTAATATGGTATCTCTGGTCGAGCGTTTTGCTAGAGGAAAGCGAGTCAGAGAAGGTGAGAAGTAAACGAAAGAGGAACCGTGGGCTAAGCCGAGAGGCCAGAGGAGTCGACCAACCGTATAATGAGGAAACGCCATTCAATCCTCACCTGAAGGCGGCGATCCTGGAGGTGGTGGAGAACCAGATTCGTGCCGGTGATCCTCCCGAGACGCGGCAGACGTTCGAGCAGCTCCTGGCGGCAGGATATTCGCGGAAGCAGGCTATGGAGATGATTGGCTCTGCCCTGGTGGAAGAAATCTGGGGCATGCTGCATGACAACAAGCCGTTTGACCGGGGACGTTTCAGGGGGTTGCTTGAGGGGTTGGGGTAAAGGGGGGTGGGAAAGAGGGTTAACTCGAAGCTGGGCACATCCGGACAAGATCAGCGTGCTTGGTGGGAGGCAGCTCCAACATCCCTTTGAAGAGAAGCAGTCCTGCCTGGAACAGGAAAAGCCCTCTTTCAGGGAGGACATTACGGCCTTTAATGATGATAGCTTCTTTCTCTTCTCCTCCTTCTTGTCTCTTCCTGCGATTTTACACCGATTTTACCAACTTGTTAACGGTCACTACTCAATCCAATTGTTGCGTATCAACCTTCCTCTATGCTAAAATCAAAAGCCAAGCTGTACAAGTCTAGTGAAGGGCATCCTACATGATCGAGGTGAATGCTCTCAAAACGCAGCATATCATCAACCGCCAGCTTTTTTCTGAGGCATATTTACAAGAACGACGCGCAGAAAAATTCTCACACGAGACCATGGGCGCAGAAAAACAAACCATGCGCGAATGGCGTGAAGCATATCCTGATCTCGAAGATGATGTTTCCTTGCGGCGATATGTTGGCTCTTGCCTGAGCACGTTACTTCTCCCGTATAGCATCCAAACGTCCAGCTTCATTCTGTATGCTGATGTCTCGAAAGTCAGGCCGGTGGGTATCTGCCTGGTGGTCAATGACACAGATCTCGGACGTACTACCAAAGGAAAACACCATCAAGCAAATCTTATAAAACACCTGCGGAATGCGTCCTTTCGTTGGGGCATCGTGACCAACGGCAGACGCTGGCGGCTCTGTTATGCCGGGGCCGCTGCCCCCTATGAAGTTTTTCTAGAGATGGATCTCGATAAACTACTGGGAAAGCAGGATCTTTCAAAATATTACCTCTTCCATCTCCTTTTTGGACAAGCTGCTTTTACCGCAGCCGCCCAAACGCCTGATGGGGAAGTAGCGGAGTCAGGTCTTGATCGGCACTTGAAAGAGTCAGAAAAGCGGATCGAAGCAGTTCAACGCTATCTGAGAAGCCGAGTTGAGTCAATCCTACAAGCACTTTGCCTAGGTTTTGTACAAGATGAAGCGGCTGGGTCTTATACCCGCGAGACGCTTGATGAGATATATAGAAACTCTATCTATTTACTATATCGTATTCTCTTCCTATTTTACGCTGAATCTCGTGAGCTACTACCCATACAAGATGTAAGCTATCAACGCATTAGTCTTGCAAGCATTGTAGAGGAAGCGCGTCTCCAGCGGCAAGCAGGGGAGGAAAACCCTGACTCTTTTTCACTGTGGAAACGCCTCACACATCTTTTCGTGGTCGTAGACGATGGGGATGACTCGGTAGGAGTCCGCCCATACAATGGTGGCCTCTTCAGCGACCGAGAGAAACCATACCTCAAAGAGCACAAGATTGCGAATGTGTATCTCGCGCCAGTTCTCTTTGAGCTGGGCTACATGCAGAGAAAAACAAGTGTCACACCAATTGATTATAGTGATCTTTCTGTGCGCCATTTGGGAACGCTCTATGAGGGCCTACTGGAATATCGTTTGAATCGCGTTGAGCATGAGCGCGTCGTCGTGCGTGATCAGAAAAATAAACGCATCTTTATGCCCATGAGCCTGGCTGGAACGGTGAAGCGCACCGAAACGGTCCTGGAAGTAGGGGAGGTTTATTTTGCTGACTATAAAGGCGAGCGCAAATCCAGCGGCTCTTATTATACGCCGGAGGATGTTGTCCAGTACATTGTGGCGAATACCGTTTTGCCAGTGCTTCAGAAACACCGTCAACCAGTGGAAAAATTTCTAGGTCAACTTCAAGGTGAGCTTATTGTTGCCGCAAACAGAGAGGAGCAACTTCGCCTTGAACGTTACGCCGATCAGGAAATACTGGCAGCCGTCGAACGCGGTCTGCTCAGTCTGCGCATACTTGACCCGGCAATGGGGAGCGCACATTTCCTGGTAGCCGCTGGTCAAGTAACCACTAACTTCATTGTTGAGACACTTAATCTCACAGAGTGGGCCAGTGATTTCGTGAGCAGCGACCCATTGATCTGGAAGCGCCGTGTTGTCGAACGCTGTCTCTATGGCGTCGATCTCAATCCTCTTGCCTATGAACTGGCAAAACTCGCTCTCTGGCTTAACAGCGCCAGCGCAGGCAAGCCGCTGACATTTCTGGATCATCACTTGAAAGTTGGCAATTCGCTCTATAGTACCCCATTGAGCCGCCTCTCTGCACTCCCTACGGCCAAAAAAGCCAGTACTGGTGGTCTTTGGGAAACTCTGCGTCAGGAAACGTTTCAGGATGTCCTGGCTACACTTGGTGAAATTACCAGTAAAGATTCTGATGACATTCAAGATGTAAAACAGAAGAGCAAAGCTTACCGAGACGCAAATGATCTCGTACAGCGATTGCGGGATATTGCAAATGTCTGGCTCGGCACACTTTTTGATCTTCAGAATGGCTACGGGAAGCCTGTGACTGATGTAGATTACCAGAATTTGCTTGCAGAAGTGACACGCAACTATGCTCCTGCAACATGGGAGCAGGTTGTCAATACGACAACGACCTTACGCACTGCTCGTGACCTGGCTCATCCAGACAATCAGTGTTTCTTCCACTGGGAACTGGAATTTCCTGACGCAGTTGTTGATGATAAATGCCAATTTGATGTCATCATTGCTAACCCTCCCTATGTGGGTACCTCCCCCAGTCAGGCGATTTCGGAACTGTATAGAACGGCAAAGGGGGGAGATCTTTATGCGTGGTTATTTGAACGATCATTATGGATGGTAGCAGGTACAGGCAATATTGGCCTGATTATTCCGCTCTCTTTGATGTTTAGTCGCCAAATGAAACCCCTGAGAAAGCTTTTACTACAAGAAGAAGCTACTCTGTTTATTTCTTCATTCGATGCAACACGCGATGGTATATTTTTACCAAATGGTGAGTCACGAAATGGACAAAGAGCATCTATCGCTGTTTGTCATAAACAGAAGGATAAACGCCATATATACACAACTAATTTAATGCGCTGGATCGGCGAGGAGCGACCAGCTCTCTTTTCCAGCTTGAACTATGCAGAGACCACACCATTAGCCACAGAGGAAGCATTCCCAAAACTTGGTGATTCCCGGCTTGTTCAATTTCTGCAAGAGTTAAAGGCTTACAGCAGGACCGTGGAGTCGACTGTGTACCGTCCCCCTAAAAGAAAGCCAGGACAAAAAAGCCTACCACCACCTCCACCGTTATACCGCCTCTATGTGCCTAGGTTCGCACGATATTTTATTACTACTTTGCCAATGGCTATACGGAATAGAGGTTTACATGTTCTAGAATGGGAAAAAGAATGGACGCGAGATATAGCAATGGTAACACTTAACTCAAACGTATTCTACTGGCTTTGGTGTGTGCTAGGGGATGGTCTCGATGTGACAGCTGATAATCTAGAGATAATGGCGATACCCGATGTTCCTGAAGATGATTTAGAAACATTGCATTTACGTGATACTTTACTAAATATTACTGAAGAATGTATTACTTACCAAAATAAAGGAGAAGTGCGCATTCCAAATTATAATTTTAATAAAAGAATGGACGTTCTGATTGACATTGACGAGTGGCTAGTGCGGCATATTGCCCCCAATTTGACTCTCCCACGAGACATCTTTGCGCAATACAAATCTAACTCCTTTTTAAGGCCACTTGACCTATCTGAGATAATCCAAACTGAAGTAGAAGAGAATCTGATAATGGAAGTTGAAGAATGACGCAAGTACCGATGAATGGGTCGCTGAAGCCGAAGATTCACCTGTGCAATGGCTATGTTGCCAATTTTACCTCTCTGGCGCGCATTCTGAAAGTTGCTTGTCAAGATTCACGCAAGCTTATTCCGCAGGTTGACTTGATAGCATCTGTTGGCCTGACAGAAAAGCATGTGAAATATCTCTGTGGGATTGCTCAGGCATTTGGAGTGATCGAGCAAAGAACCTGCAAAGCAACTTTACTTGGGCAACTAGTGTACAAATATGATCCTTTCTTCGATGATGTTGGGACTCTCTGGTTTCTTCATTATATGATAAGCTCTAATCCATATCACCTCGTCTGGCATCGCCTAGTAACAAGCGTTCTACCAGCACACAAATGTATCACGCTTGAGCAAGCAAGTGCTGCATTTGACGACCTGCGTCAGATTATTGGTAGGCAGAGCATCCATAAACATGTTCTAAACGAACTGAACAGTACCTTCGATGCATACATAAACCAGCATTTTGCTCATCTCGATTACTTGCGCCTGGACGACGCTACTTATATCCTGAATAAGAACCCATCGATGCCACCGCTCGTGCTCAGCGCTTGTATCGCCTGTTTCCGTGATCGCCATCGGCCTGGTGACACCGCCATTTCGGTTCCTGACTTGCTTGTGAACCCAAATGGCCCAGGGATAGTGTTACAACTGGAAGAGAGTCGCCTCCGCGCGCTACTGGAGCAATTAAAGATGGTACCAGGCTTCTCGCTAGAGAGTCGGGCTGATCTCGACCAGGTACGACTGACAGATAACACGCCGGATTATGGCTGGATGGAGCGCTATTATGTCAACGTCAGAGCATGAATCTGCACGTTTGAATATCCACCATTTTCTGCAGGTACAATTTAAAGAGCGCTATAAGGCCTTCGTTATTCACGGTCCCCCGTTAATAGGCAAAACGCGTCTTGCGCGTCAGCTTGTTGAGATCGTCACTGGTGGCGTGTATCTGGATTTCTTAGCATATGTGGCCGAGCATCCAGGGCTGGCACAGCGGATAGACACCCTGGATGTTGCCAGCGTGCAGAAAATCGTCATGAACTATGCTTCAGAGAAAGGTGCAAAACTCCTGCTAGTGGATGAGCTGGACTTTCTGATTCACACCTGGGAGCCTGATCTGACGCCATTCAAACACTTGGTTAGTTCGCTTTCTGTCACCCAGACCCCTACGACAATCGGCTTTCTTGTACAGACATATCCTGCTCTGGAAACGTGGTTCCTGCCAAACACTGAGCGTCAGAACCGCATTCTATATGTTGAAACAATTAAGGCTCTATAACCCCGACCCTGAGACGGAGGAATGATTGGAAGGAGAACACCAGGATGGAAGCTCTGAGGATTCAAGACATTATCGAGATCCATGCAGGCTATTCCTCGTTTGTTGATCTGGAAGCAGAACTCTTCGATAACACCAGAAATGCCGGACGCATGGCGAGCTATCGTCCGATTACTTCCCATCGCGATGCTTTTCAACAACTGGCGAGATCGCTCAATATCAAAGATATTCGCAGTTACTTGCTGACAGGTGCCTATGGCACAGGGAAATCTCATCTGAGCTTGATGTTTGCCAACTATCTCCAAACTCCAGCGAATTGGGGATCGATGACAGCATTTTTTCAGCACTACGCTATACTTAATCCTCATGCTGCTGAAGAACTGAAAACGAAACGCCTGAATGGACGCTATCTCATTGCTCTGTGTGCCTGGGGCGGTCACGGAGATTTTGAAGATGTTGTCTTGCGCGCTATCGATGTGGCACTGAAACGTGACTCTTTTCCAGAGGATACCTTGAATACTCCCTACTTACAGGCACGTAAGAAGATTGGGGAATGGGCCACTTTTGCGGAGAGCGGTGGCACAAGAGAATATTTCTATAGAGAATTTGAGCAGGCACTGATGAAACATTATCCAGGTCAGACGCCAGCATCTCTTGACCAACGCCTGGCAATGTTTGACCATACAGCACTGGAGGAATTTAGACGCCTTCATAAAGAGGTCACATCCGTTCTGTTTACTTACGATAAAGCTGATCTGCTCGATATTCTCACCAGCACGTTAGCAAGCGAGGCATTCAAAGAACGTTATGAAGGGGTTCTGGTGCTCTTTGATGAGTTTGGCGACACGATGGAGGGAGGGCGTATGAGCCCGAAGATGTTCCAGAGGTTTGCACAACTCTGTACAGAAACTCCTCACAACTGTGCGCGAATCATCTTTGTCGGGACTGCTCATCACGGACTCACCCATTATGCTACTCCGTTCAATCAAGTTGACTTTCGTACAGCCAGCGACCGCATTAAAGAAATTGCCCTCACCCCCGATGGAGTTGAGGACATTGTGGCGGCCATTGTTGTTCCCAAGAAAAACAGCACAGTGTGGCAGCAAAAAATTGCACCTTACCAGACCTTCGATGAGATGCTGAACGATTGTACACGACTGAAATTGTTTAGCTGGCTTAAAGCCCCGCAAATTCGCGAAAAAATTATCGAAAATATGTATCCTATGCATCCGATGGCCACCTACGCTCTTTTGCAATTGGGACGCGATATAGCGTCAAATAACCGTACTGTTTTCAAGTTCTTCTCAGAAGAACCGCGGCCAGATGCTGATCCCGGCTCTTATGGTCAGTATATTTCTGCCACACCCATTGAGTCGGAGGGAAAACTCAATCTCTATACCGCCGATCGGCTGTTCGATTACTTTGCCACGCAACTGCAATCTGACAACAAAGAACTGCGTGATACTATTCGTCGTGATATCAGAGATTATGAGAACTCGGTACGTGAGCAGAAACGTGTAGCTGTTGCTGATACTATAAACCAACTTCTGTACCAGGAAGATCCCCTGGTTCCAAGAATTTTGAGGATCATGCTTATCTACCAGGTCATTCAGATTCCAAACACACCAACGAACCTAGCATTTGGCCTCTACTGTATCACCCAGGTTGAAAAAGATGCTCTATACAATCGCCTGGACGAATTGGCGAGGAAAGGTGTTCTCTACCATCGCAAAGATCTGGATATCTATGAATTCAAACAGAGTGGCGGAGCAGATATTGACCAGCTTGTAGCGCAGTATGTGACGAACCCTGATCATCTTCCGAGCAATATCGCGGCAGAACTGAACATACTGGTGCCACTTGATAAGAAAGATTTGTACCTGGAGGCGAAAGACTACAACAGTTCCTTTAGTGAAGACAAACGCTTGGAGCGTCGTTTCATTAGAGCTGTGGACATGGAGGCAACGCAGAGCGGGCAAACCTACTTTGATTTGCTCGACGCTGAAATTGGGCAGGAAATCGAGAAAAAGAACGACTTTGAAGGTGTCGCGCTTTGTGTGGTCTGTGAAACTATCGAGGAGATCCAGAAGGCCAGAGACCTTGCTACCCGCAATGCGTCGGATCGTATCGTTGTAGCCATCCCCAAGCAACCACTTGCCATACGTGATGCTGTGCTTGAACTGCATGCTCTGCAGACGATTGCGACGAGTGCAGAGACAAAAAACTTTACGATCCAAGACAGGGCAGCGCTCAGTGCAAGGCTCAACGGTGATGACACGCATCCAGGTGCAAAAAAGGCGCTGCTTACCCTGCGTGATAAACTTCTTAGCGCAAGAGATGCGACTTGGTATGGGAAATATGAGCAGGCAGTTCAGACCGAGGCCAACAAAGCTCATGATGTTGCTAATAGAGTGATGGAGATGGTCTATGCCGCCCGTCGGAACCGGTTTCCCCATGACGACTTCAACAAACTGCATACCAAAATAGATCGCAGCAAGAACGCTGCATTAAAAGAGGCAGTCGAGAAACTTCTGGATATTACCAATCCGATTACGATTGATACCAATTTTCCACAGTCTCGTGGCGATATTCGCTATCTTTCTCGCTGCTTCCTTCACCAAGGTGCATTGCGATCCGTAAAACAGGACGGAACAAAAACCCGTTGTGAACTAGAAATAAATCCAGACAAATTTGCCAAAGCTCTCCCAGCGCTAGCCGAGATGGTGCGAGAGATACAAGCTTTGCAACCTGACCAAAAAATCCGTCTTATCGACTGGGTAAAGAAGTATCGCCGTCCCCCCTACGGGCAGGGGCAAATCTCATTAGCTCTCTCGTTGGCTTGGCTGCGCCGTTTTTTTGGCGATAGTATCCGTTTCAAGATTGATGAGACCACAATTGGAGATCTTCCCATTACCTCGTTTGACACTGTGTATACTTTGTTAGAAGGGCAGTATCCTCAGGCATTCCTAAGATATCGCCAACTCCGCCCCGAGGAGCAAGAATTGGTAAATACAGTTTATACATTCTTTGGAAATCCTGACTCGGCTGCTACGCGTACACATACCGTTATAGAAGCCTATACCGCGCTGAAAGCGTGGTGGCAGAAGCTCCCTCCGCTGGCTCGTGTATCCAAGTTGTATTCTCAGGGGCAATATCGCTATACAACCGATTTAATCAACGTCATGGAGAAAATAGAAAGAAAGGATGCTCATTCGTTCCTTTTCGATGATCTGCCTACTGCATTTGGGGCAGATGCAGGCGTGTTGATTACTCAGGAGGTGGTAAACACCCTAAGAGAGCGTCTTCCGGAGGAACGAAAAGCGCTTGAGAGCGCGCTGAGTCTTGTTACAGAGCGCATCCTGGAGGCCATACGTGACATGTTTGAGGTGAAACAAAGTACCTACAGCGATATTGAAGAAGCTATCCGAAACTGGTATAACAACTTGGATGCACAACAAAAAGATGCGTATACGCCCTGGCACAATGGCGATACCAAACCTCTCGTGCATCATCTTAAAAAAGTGGATTCCTTAGAGGATACATTTCTGGAACAGATCTGCTCAGCTTACAATTTGCGTCCCGTACGAGAGTGGGCGACCGATCGAGTAGACGAATATGTAGTGCGTTTGAAACGGGGCAAAGAACGTATTGATACTCACCGACTGAAAGTTGAACAGGCGAGTATATCACTGGAAGGCCAGTATACTCGCCAAGACCACAAGAATGAAACGTTGATTAGCTTTAAAAATGACCTCTGCCTGACATTCCAGCATGCTGATGCCGCTGTAACTATCTATGTAACCGAAGGCCAAGCTGATCCTATGAATACAGATGCACCTCGTCAGAGTCTGCGATCCGACGAGTCATTGCGGATCAGCACCAATAAAACGCTCAAGGTAGCAGTGCAGGATCAAGAGGGAAATTGGAGTCAACTACAAAAGCTACAGCTTATTAATGAGCATCATAAGCATGAAATTCAATTGCCAACACAAGCGCATTTGAGTGAGCAACCTGTCACCTTTGTTTTCCCAACGAACCCAGAGGAGTTTGTCGTTGCCTGTCGCTCACTGTTCAAGCATGGACTGGCGCTGGAGAAGCTTACAAAGGATCAGTGTATAGAGATTCTGCAGATGCTTATAGAAGAATTGCGGAAGGAAGGCTGATGGCACAATCGACTATTCTCATCGATGTTGATCGCTTGCTCGACGACCAGAAGGCAACAACGGTGGTTGAAAAGGTTGCCGATTACCCTGATGCTTATCTTGCCTTGAGAGAAGCCATTCACAATGGTAGCTGCGTGAGGCTTCATGTCAGGCATCCCACAGTTGCTACCTGGCTCAAGCGCTGTGCAGACAGCTACGGTGACCAGCACATAGTCTTGCGCGTCTATACGCCTCGCGCTGCACTCCAGGAGCAATGGGGCATGAAGATTCCTTCAGAAGTTTCTGACCAGGATATCCTCCACTCAGGTCTTCTTGCCTTGCAAATAGCTGCAAGAACGGGCCAGGATTTCTGGGACATTGTTCTGGACCACTTTTACGGAAGCAGCTTCGCTTACCAGACTTTCCCCCTAGGTGACCTATCTGTCCTGTTAAATGACTACCATAGAGCGTTGAGCTTGGAAGTCAATCTTAACCCTTTTATCAAACAAACGTTGCGCAGTCGTCTGACTCAATGGAAGCGCAGAGCGGACAGCGAAGCTACTAAAGCAATTGTGCAACGTCTGGTGGATGATCCTGTCTCTCTCAGACATGATCTTTTATCCTACAAAGTATTGCAGCATTACCCTCCAGCAGTAGGATATAAGGTACTTGGGGAGGAAACATGGGATCTCTTTAAAAAAGTTCGCATGGAACTTGGGGATCTGGAGCATAACAGAGAGGATATATCGGCAGCTCTCCAGCAAATAGAATACTACCTCACAGATCGCTGCGAACAAGTAACCTGTACGGTAGATGTGGAAATGCTCCTCAATCAGATGAGTGGATATCTTCCTGAAGAATTTAACTATATCGAGCGGCTTATTCAGCACCGTCCTGAGTATCTCACAGAAGCGTTGCTCCAGCATATCGCTCAACGGTTTTATTCGATAAGAAACACACTTGAGAAAGTCTTTGTTGGGTTGCGCAGGATGCTACGACCCACAGTTCCTGAAGCACCAGACATTTCATGGAATGCTTCACAATGGCTAACATGGATTGTCAACTTCTACATGCCTTACTATACATGGCTGGATGCCCAGACTAAACGTGATCCTGTTGTGGCTGAATACGCATTTCTTTTTGCGGATTGGTTTTACGAGCACTTCATAACACTGAAAAATGGGGAATCCCAGCATTTTGCATTCAACGCCCTTTATCAAGAGCGTGAACATATGGTTGTTGACGACGCTATTACGCTTGTGCTTATTATAGATAACTTAAATTTCGTGTATTTTGAAGAACTACAGCAGCAGCTTAATCAACAGGGATTTTCATTGAAAGAGGTGAAGCCTCTCTTTTCGCTTATCCCTACAGCGACACACATAAGCAAAAGAGCTCTTATTGCAGGACAGGGTGATCAAGTCGATTTCAACGATGCACATTATCCTACAGTAGTTGCCAAAACATGGGAGCCACTTCTCGGCAAGAAAAAGGCGAGATACCTACAAAATATCGGAGAGTTGCAAAAGGAACGTAGCCTTACTCATAGCGTCTATTTTCTCAACTATCTGCTTCTTGATATGGCATTGCATCAAGATAACCGTGACACTGGCAGGAGTCATGCAGAAGTGATTCATGAACATCTGGTTGCTCTTGCAAAGGCGGTTGCCGATTTTACCAAACGCTTTCAGATAGATCACCGTCTGAATCTCTATGTCATATCTGATCATGGCTCAACACGTATTCCCCAGGAGGCTGTGAATGTCATAGATCAGAAATTTTTCAGATCGCTGGCTTCTGAAGAGAAGAAACACCATCGCTTTCTTCCTCTCTCTGATGCGAAACTGAGAAATCTACCCCAAGTAGCAAGCACACAATGCTATCTGATTGATCGAAAGAAGTTTAAAACATACGAAAACTATCTTATTGCTCGTCAATATTATCGTTTCCTGAAAACGCAAGAGCACTTTTACGTTCATGGTGGCCTGACACCTGAAGAGGTGGTTATTCCTTTTGCGCGCTTCACTTCTGTGTCAGTGATACCAGAACATCCTACTATGCACTTTATAAACAAAGAGTTTAGGTACGCGGTAAAATCGCACATTCAGGTGGAACTAGGGAATCCCAACACGTTTCCATTACAAGCCCTCAGTATACGGCTCGTAGATGCAGATGCGGATGAGGTATTTATCGCAACTATGGCACCTAAACAGGTTCTGCAAACTGAATTCCTTACAACATTTCGCAAGGTAGCTGGCACTGCCAATACGCGTTTACTGACGCTAAGAGTACGCTATGAATGCCAGGGAAAGACATTTACAACTCCAGATCAAACAGTTGATATCACCTTGAAATCTCTTGTGGAGGCGAGCAATGACGACTTCGATTTCTAGCGCCCTGAGGCCACGGCAACCGTTTGAGGATAAGGCTTTAGAGTATTTTGCAGAAGTCATTATTAACAAATCACTCATTCATGAAGCAGGATTTGGCGCGCGAGCAATCCCCACCTATGTTGGCGAGTGGATTCTCTCTCGTTACATAGAAGATGGCGAGCTGAGCAACCAGTCTCGCGCGAATGTGGCCCAATTTATCGCCAAATATTTGCCTGCAAAAGGGCAGAAAGATATCGTCAAAGATGCTTTGCTCAGGCAGGAAGTCGTCAAACTCCTGGATGACTATAGCGTTTCTGTAAACCTCAAAACGGGCCAGCGTCAACTACGTATCCCTTTCCTTGATATAAATGACTCATTTATTGATGGATATATTGTAGATCAACACACCCTATTATTGACTAGTGGGGTTTGGGGAGTCGGGGAATTGTATTATTTGCCTCCTGATGATGAGGACCGTAAAAAAGGCGAAGTATGGATGCGCAGCTTCAAGCCATTTCAAGTGGGAGCGCTTGATATTGATTACTATGTTGAATGCCGCCAGTATTTTACGCTAGAAGAGTGGCGAGATCTGCTGATATCAAGCATGGGATTCAACCCATTGATCTACACTGAACGCCAAAAGATGCTTTTGATTACCAGAATACTGCCTTTTATTGAAGCAAGGGTAAATTTGGTAGAGTTAGCTCCTAAAGGAACAGGAAAATCCTTCGTCTATGACAATCTCTCTCGATACGCGCGTGTTGTCAGCGGAGGGAAAGTGACTCCGGCTGTGCTCTTCCACAACCAAGTTACCAACACGTCGGGGCTAATTACACGCTATGACGTTGTGGTCTTCGATGAAGTACAGTCTATAACAGGAGATTCGACAGGGGAGCTAATTGCCGGGTTGAAAGTCTATCTTGAATCGGGAAAATTTACCCGTGGGAACGCTGAAGCGACTGCAGAAGCAGGTTTTGTCATGCTTGGCAATATCACGCTGGATGCCGATCATAAACCTATGCACCTGGAAAAGAGTCTCTTTCAAGAGATTCCCAACTTTCTTCAAGAAACTGCCTTTATTGATCGCATTCATGCGATTATTCCTGGATGGGAACTTCCTCGTGTTTCCAAAGAGACTCCTTCTCGTAGCCTGGGTTTTAAAGGTGACTTTTTCTCAGAGGTTCTCCATTACTTACGAGGTGAGGTTCGCTACGCAGATTATGTCAAAATGCACATGCGCCTTGAAGGGAGCAACGATTTACGTGATCGCAAGGCAATTTCACGCCTGGTTTCTGCGTATTTGAAACTTTTGTTTCCCAACATACGGCTTTCACCACAAGAATTCCGCACATACTGTGTTGAACCTGCTATCGAGCTACGCCAGATGGTGAGAGACGAGTTGCATAAATTAGATTCAGAATACGCTTCTGTAAAAATTTCTGTAAGCGATTAGCAGCCAATCCAAGATCATTTTTAAGGGTGCTTCCGGAAAAAGAAGGGTGAGGGTGAATAGCCCAGAATATTTTTAGGGCGATTGAAAACAACGAGAAATGGGTATTTCCCACTGTTCTGCGCTTTACTTGTGTAAAGGATCGCGCTCATCACCTCAGCGATGGGGCAGATAATCGCCCAACTGGTGAAAGCCTTCGGAGAACTGGTGCCAAAAGACACTAGTGCGTATAGGTTACGGCGCATCTTTGCTCGTACTCGCCTATATATCCAGATTCGCATTCTTCGCGTGACTCTCTATGAACCTACGCCGCGGCGCAACCTCGTCACCCATCAGCATGTTGAAGGTTTTGTCTGCCTCTACCGCTTCTTCGATGTTCACGCGTAGAATCGTGCGTTTGGCGGGGTCCATCGTCGTCTCCCAGAGGGTGTCGGGGTTCATTTCGCCGAGGCCTTTGTAGCGGCCAACATCTGGTTCTTTGCCGTTGTGGGCAGCCTTGTATTCGGCAATCAGCGCGTCGCGTTCCTCTTCGGTGTAGACGTAGCGCGTCTGCTTGCCCATTTTGACGTGGTAGAGCGGGGGCTGCGCGATGTAGAGATGCCCGTCCATGATCAGGGGCTCCATGTAGCGGAAGAAGAAGGTGAGCAAGAGCGTGCGTATGTGCGCCCCGTCAACGTCGGCGTCGCACATGATCACGATGCGGCCGTAGCGCAGCTTGGCTTTGTTGAAGTGCTCGCCAATGCCCACGCCGATGGCGGTGATGATGTTCTTCACCTCGGCGTTTTCTAGCATCTTGTCGAGACGCGCACGCTCGACGTTGAGGATTTTACCGCGTAATGGCAGGATGGCCTGGAAGTGGCGGTCGCGTCCCTGTTTTGCACTTCCGCCCGCAGAATCGCCTTCCACCAGGTAGAGTTCGCAGCGGTCGGCGTGTTTCTCGGAACAATCGGCGAGCTTGCCGGGGAGGGTGGTGTCCAGCACGTTCTTGCGCTGGATCAGGTCGCGGGCAGCGCGGGCCGCCTCGCGCGCACGGGCGGACAGCAAGCACTTCTCGATGATGGCTTTGGCCTCGCTGGGCGTCTCCTCCAGGTACTTGGTCAGCATATCCGAAGTCACCATCTCCACAATTGGGCGCACCTCGGCGTTGTTCAGCTTGGCTTTCGTCTGCGCCTCAAACTGCGGGTTGGGCATCTTGACGCTGACCACCGCCGTCAACCCCTGCCGCACGTCATCACCCGTCAGGTTGCTATCTTTTTCTTTGAGCAGGTTCATCTTGCGCGCGTAGTCATTGAGCGAACGGGTGAGCGCGCTGCGGAAGCCGGTGATGTGCATACCGCCGTCGACGGTGTTGATGCCGTTGGCGAAGGAAAACTCGGTACCCGTCCAGCTATCGTTGTACTGCACCGCCAGCTCGACCTTGACGTTGTCGATTTCGCGCAGGGTGCTTACCGGGCGCGCCTGTATGCAGCTGCGGTTCTTGTTCAGGTAGCGTACGAACGAGACGAGCCCGCCCTCGAAGTAAAAGGTCGCTTCGCGGTCGCTGCGCTCGTCACGTATCGAGATGGTCAGCCCGCGATTCAGGTAGGCCATCTCGCGGAAACGCTGCGCCAGGATGTCAAAACTATAATCACGCGTCTCCATGACCTCCAGGTCGGGTATGAAAGAGGTGGTGGTGCCTGTGCCTTCTGCCGGTCCCAGGTCGAGCAGCTGCGTTACTGCGATGCCTCTTTCATAGCGCTGGCGATACAGGCGGCCGTCGCGTTTGACGTCGACCTGGCACCACTCGGAGAGGCCGTTGACGACTGAGACGCCTACGCCGTGCAGGCCGCTGCTGATCTGGTAGCCGCTGCCGCCAAATTTGCCACCGGCGTGGAGGATGGTCATGACTACTTCAAGCGTGGAAAGGCCCGGACGCTGCCGGTGTTCCTCCACGGGGATGCCGCGCCCGTTATCTTCTATGATGACCGAACCATCGGGGTGGATAACAACGGTGATGGTGTCGGCAATGCCCGCCATGACTTCGTCGATGCTGTTATCGACGACTTCGTAGATGAGATGGTGCAAACCACGTTGATCTGTCGCGCCGATATACATGCCGGGGCGCACACGCACGGCTTCCAGGCCTTCGAGAATCTGGATGTCCTGTTCGCTGTAGCTGCCGTTGCCGTTTACAAGGGTCTTCCCGTTCACATCGCCACGCTTATTGTCGATATCGTCGGGGGTAAGTTCGTTCACTATTGATTCTCTTGCTTTTGCCATAGAGCCGGTATATCCTTTGAATATTTCGCCTGGGCCTGCGAGTATTGCAGGTAGAGCGCTGCCAGTCGATTGTTACAACATGCATAAGAGCCGGGCGATCATAACGGTCGCCCGGTCATTTCCGCGAAACTACACCTGGAAAAGATATTCTGATTGAACATAGAAAAAGCGGTATATCAATGCATTGTCCAGGCTTTGAAGCAGGGTACAGCGGGCGCATTCTGAACTATGTTACTCCCGCTTCTATGGCTTTATTATATCACTTTTTGGCCGGTAAGTAAAACATATTTTTCAACCCCTTTGGAGGTTGTTGCAAAGTTCTTTTTTTGCCGCCTGCGGCGGCAAGGAGGGGGGGAAGGAGCGAGGACACCTCGCGCTCCGGCAAGGGGCGGCTGCCCCTTGCAACCCTGCTTTCACTCCAGGGTGATGCGGCAGACTATCGGCAGCGGTGAATTGCAGCGTATCTTTCTCCTTGCAACCCTGCTTTCACTCCAAGGTGATGCGGCAGCTAATTGGGCCTCTTGCAAAAGCCTGTTGGAAGGCACTTGCAATCCTGCTTTCACTCCAGGGTGATGCGGCAATTGGCGTTTCCATATGAGTTCCTTTCGGATAGGCAGCTTGCAACCCCGCTTTCACACCAGGGTGATACGGCAGGCCAGAAGATGAGCAAGCCATAGGTGAAAAGGCGTTATCTTGCAACCCTGCTTTCACACCAGGGTGATGTGGCAGGGGAGAGAGAAGAAAATGCGAGGACACCTCGCGCTCCGGCAAGGGGCGGCTGCCCCTTGCAACCCTGCTCTCACACCAGGGTGAATTTGTGTCAGTAACGAGGGCCGACCATGGGTACGCCGGCGGGTCCAGGCATGCCCTGTATCGCAGCCATGCCGGGCATGGGGGCAGGGGCAAGGCCAGTTGCACAATAGGGACAGAATACCCAGCGCAGCTCCAATAGGCGTTCGCACTTGGGGCAGGGTCGCTTCAGTTTCTGGCCGCAGGATGGGCAGACCTGGAAGTCTGACTCGACACGCGCGTGGCAGTTATTGCAGGTCTGGCGCTCGGTCATTTCCGCCAGCAGTGACTCTTCCTCCAACTGGCGCTCGTAAATCTCGGCCAACGTCTGGCGCGGGCGTAGAATCATGTAAATGAAGAGGCCGCCAATGAAGAATATTGTGACGAGCAGGGTAGCGAGTATCTGCGATAGCATGTCTTGCGTGCGCGACCGGATGTCGCGGAATGTCCATATGATGAGGCTCAGCCAGAAGATGACGGTGAAGGCGACTACAAAGCCAATAATAAGCCCTAATGCTCTGCTGAGAGTATCTAGCAAGCCACCTGTAGACGCACCAATTACGATAATCATATTTGCAAACACTGAATTTATGCCCCTTTCAAAACATGAAAGTTCATATATACAATTACAACGTACATGATAAGCAAAATGAAGACAGTATAGGACCTTAAGGCAGGGCGACCGCAAGGGTCGCCCCTACCATGTTACAGCCTCGTCGACCCACGTGTCATGGTAGGGGCTGGGCTTGCCCCAGCCCTGGATTTTCATCTCTATTGAAACAATATCGTCAAAATCTCCCCGGCACGCATACCCACATGTACCGGCTCAGATTCATGCCCTTCATTACCCTCACCACTCCAGAAAAGCTGTTCCCTTTGCTCCTCATGTAAGTTTGTCACAAATGCCCTGGTAGCTGCAACTCCTGGCCGCAAGCTGGCCTCAACCGCGTGATCGAGCGGGTTATACACGCGCACGATCAGCCCCTCTCCCGCGTTACTGCATTTTATGGCGCTGACGACGAGTTCCTGCGGCTCAACTTCAACCAGCGCTGCTCGCGCAGGCTGCTGCCCCGGATGCTGTTCGGCCACCACGGCCCGTACAGGCGTGTTAAAGGCCTGGGCCTCGCGTAACACCAGCGCGTGTTCCGCCTCCCACTCGCCACTGTGCGGTACCAGCGCGTAATCAAATTCCTGGTGACCCTGGCACTGCGCCTCTGGCGTGTATTCCATCGGTCCTGCATGCCCACGACGAGTAGACAGGTCGCCACGCGAAAGCCATTCAATACAGCGCAGCAACGTCAATGCCACCGCTACCTGTCCCGGCGCGAGACCTGGGCCATCCTGGACAACTTCGTACTCCGACAGGCCGCGATTGAGCACCCCCAGCCCGATGGTGCCATCGCTGACATCCACGAAGCGCTTCTGCGGGAACGTGTTCACAGGCGCCTCTATCCATTCCGCGCTATTGGCGGGATGGGGTACAGCAGCAGGTCGCGACCTCACCTCGAACGTCCCCTCGGCGCTTACACTCTCCACAGTATATGGTACAGGAAAAATCACACGTAATCTATGATCTTTTACCGCGTTTTCTACACTGGTATGAATATCGATACGGCGCAGGCCAGGAAGCAGCGATACCTCGCTCGTAATCGAGCAGACAGTCGTGCGCGTACTGCGCTCGGCACGACCGGGAGCGCAGGCAGTGGGCAGCGACCAGCGTCCTCTGATACGCAGTGTGGCACGCACTGGTCCCGCGCTGACCAGCTCAATCTTCGGCGGCTCCAGCGGCATACTGACCAGCGTATTCTGCACGGGCGGACAGTAAGTGTACAGATCACCTACGTCGCCGCCATCCACAAACCGGTTGAGGCCCGTAAAGACCGCGGCCGTCCGCTTATCGGTAACCATCAACGTGCCATCCTCCGCGCTCGCCTCGACGCGGAAAAACTCATTTTCGATGAACGAACGCGGGTTTGTTTCATCGACCTGCCGGCCAGCGAGTGTACTCACGGGTTCCGGGTGCTTCTCGCCTTTGATCCCGCGAGGATAGAGCCAGAACGTTTTGAGTCCATACGCGGGCAGATCGGTAGCGGCGAAATCAATCGTCTCGCGCACCTGTTCTACCAGTGAAAACTCCAGCGTGGCAAGGTCCTCGCGCTCCAGCAGCGCCAGTACCTGCTGTTCGGCGGCAAGCAGCTCCTGTTCGTTGATCGCAGCCTGCCCGCGAGGCACAACCACGATCTCGATATGTGCCACTCCCGGCATGTCTGCGTGCTCTGTGATATGGATATGGGTGATCATGCGCGTGTCTTCAGGCTGATTCAACATGGCCTTGATCGTTTCATGGGCCATATGGATGAACTGTCCAGGAGTAGTTACTCCCGACAGGGCTACCGTTGCTGCCAGCACCTCGCGCGCCACGGGCATACTGCCCAGTTCCTGTTTCCAGCGCTGGACAGCCTGAGCGACCATATGCTCGCCGCGCTCGTCAACGAGGGCCGCATTGCGCAGCGAAGCTGGAAGAGATACCACCACCCGCACTGCTTCAGTACGCGGGCCAGGAGCGGGGTTAAATACGACAATCGGGATGGGTTCATGGCTCGCGTGCGATACAGGGAAAGGTGCGCACGTGTCCATTGCAGCTACCAGGTGTTGCATCGCCTGTGCAACCATCCCTTCTCCAACCTGCTGGCTTTGCGCAAAACGCACGCTGTTCTCACGATGTACCTGGTCGATGCTGCAGCCGCAGATGCTGTCATGAGGATGGTTCTGCAGGAGATACTTCCAGGCCAATCTCACCAGGCCCCGGGGATAGGGAGCGCCCAGCCTCCAGGCCCAGGCCGTCATCGGTTCTACCCAGCGCTCCAGCAAGTGTTCTGTCAGGGTATTTTGCTGCTTGATCCACATGCGCGTAGAAAGAACCCCGGGCAGCAGGTGGGCATACTGGCTGCTGCGCATCTCCCCACTGAGCGTCTCCAGGGGCGAGGCAATCCTTTGCTGGCTCTCTACGTGCTGGCGGACAACCGCGACATACTGCGGCAGCGTGCCCATCCGTACATGAATACTATTATACTGGGGAATGTCTCCATTTTGCCTGATAAAGCTGGCGAGCAGCTTCCTGTGCCTGGGATCGATGTGGGCCAGCAGCACGTTCGCGGCCTCGATCGCCGCGGGCAGGCCGTCCTGTGGCTCCAGGTGGTCAGAACCATTCATGAACAGGAGCGTATCGGTGGTTCCCTTGCCCAGCAGGTTAGCGCTGAGCAGTTCGACCCGCGTGGCAAATTCTTCCGGGACCAGCGGCATAATACGAGCATTGGAGTAGCCGATGGTATCGGCAAGGTGCACCACCAGGACACTCGTACCGTCTGGTGCAGACCAGTAAAACTCGCTTTTATGGACCTCCGCGCCAACGCCGCGCCAGAAGACCGCGCTGTCAATATCAAAACCGCGCAGGATCTGTGGCAATTGCGCAATGTGGCCAAAGCAGTCGGGAACGTAGCCAACACGCATGGGTTCGCCGAACTCGGCTGCTCGCTGCAGGCCGATTTGCAAATTACGTACCAGCGACTCGCCACTTACAAGAAACTCGTCGGGCTGCAAGTACCACGGACCAACCAGCACACGCCCGGCGCGTGTGTAGCGCTTCAGATGCTCCTCCTGCTCCGGTCGCACCTCCAGGTAATCGTCCAGCACGATGGTCTGACCATCTAGCATGAAATAGCTGAATTTGTCATCGTGATCCAGGATATCGAGCAACTTATCGACTGTACGCACAAGGCGCATACGAAATTGTTGAAAAGTCTGGTACCACTCGCGATCCCAGTGCGTATGGGGGACAATGATGATATTGAGCTGCTCGGCCATGATGCTCCTTTGTAGAAATTGGCAAGACCCATGCCTGGATATCCGGTCAGCTTCCTGAAAAAAAGGACACTTCCGTCTTATGCTCAGCTGTATGGATGATCCAGCCATATTTTCTCATAATAAAACCACGGGAGATAAATCAGGACAGTTATGGATTGAAGTGAGTATAGCACATGGGTTTTCAGCGTGTAAAGACAAGCGAGGGGTCAAAATTCGTAATAAATGGAAGAGCCGGTAGTGCTAATTGCTGCTGTGAAACCGTGCCAAGCAAGCAAGCATGACTAACGGGCTAGTAACTTTGGCGGAAGTGTGATATTCTTACTATGAATAAAGGTCCTTTTAGTGCATAATGTATCATAGTGTTCCATTACATTCCACCTCGAAACCCTGTCATGGGATTACAGTATGTGTTATAATGTTGGTGGGGAACATTTGTTCTAATCTGGAGTCATTCATCATAAGGAGGTCTGAATGGCTGGTGGTAGTTATACCCAGAAGCCCATGCCGGAAGAGCCCACTCCCACGCTCGTTCCCGCGCGTGCAACGCGCCAGCTACCAGCGCTGAGAGACAAGGAGGAAGAGGAGGAAAAAATAACACGCTGGTTGCCGGAACTGCATCTTCGTACTGGCATACCTATCTATCAACACCAGGAACATTCCCTTGCCCACCATCGTGCATGGCTCGGGCCATTGATCATCTGTATGGTGATTGTAGTTTTAGGATCGCTAGTGTTGATCAGCGCGGGCATATTCCAGAGGACCGACAACTCGCATCTCGTTACCATCCAGGGCGGGCAGTCCTATGCCATCCAGGTCGGTGGCTCAATTGATAATGTGAACCTATGGGTGAACAGTAATGCGCCACTGCCGCCCAAAAAACCAATACCAACGCACCCGGGGCCTTACTCCGTGCTGGGCAAGCCGACCATCACCGTAGATTTTATCAACCAGGTGCTTGCCAGTTATCACTCGCCAGCCGTGGGTAAGGGGAAGGCCTTGTATGACTATGGGATCAAGTATGGCATCGATCCCGTCTATGCGCTCGCCTTCTTCCTGCATGAAAGTACGATGGGCACAACAGGTGTAGCTCGTACCACCCTATCGCTGGGCAACCTGCGCTGCATTCCTGCTCGCTCCTGCATCCCGACAGGCTCGAATGGCTATTTTGCGCAGATGCACAATTGGGAAGACGGTTTTGAGCAGTGGTACAAGCTGATTCGCAACCTGTACATTGCACAGAAGGGGCTTGTAACCGTTGACCAGATCATTCCCGTGTACGCGCCATCCAGCGACCATAACAACGTAAAGGGCTACATAGCTGCTCTGAAGCGCTACATAGATGTATGGCATGCAGGCATTCTCAGGCCGTGATCAATCCCTGCTCCAACGCTTTGCTCAGAGCTTCGGTACGACCGGATACGTTGAGCTTCGAATAGATATTCGCCAGGTGGAAATTGATGGTGCGCTCGCTCACATGCAGGCGAGCGGCCATTTCTTTATTGCGCAGCCCCCGCGCCAGCAGGCGCAGTACTTCCTGTTCCCGCGCCGTCAATGTTTCGTACGGATGGGAGCCACGTGCTTCCCGGCCAAACTGTGAGAGCAGCCGCCGGGCGAGCTGCGGCTGAACCAGCACTTCGCCTCGCGCCACAGTTCGCACCGCCTGGGCAAGTTCGTCGGGCGCGATATCCTTCAACACGTACCCGCCCGCGCCCGCGCGCAGTGTCTCGTAGAGGTAATCTTCGCGGTCAAGCGCAGATAACAACAGGACCTGCGTATTGAGATTGAGCTGCTTGATCTGGCGCAGGGCCTCCAGGCTCTGACCATTGGGAAGCTGCATATCCATGAGGACGACCTGCGGCCCGAGTTCCAGCGTTTCGCTCACAGCCTGCACCTCGTCGGCCGCCTCGCCCACAACTTGCAGGTCGGGATAACTTTCCAGCAGGCGCCGCAGGCCCGCACGCGTCACGGCCTGGGCCTCTACAACGAGCACGCGCACACGTTCTTCCTGGGTACCAATTCCCGGCGGTAAAGCCCCTGGAGCCTCTTTGGCAAGCGGGGCCACGCCGGGAGAGCGGTCCTCCGCGCCTGGTGTCTCGATCACCTCTGAGTGTACAGCATGCCCGTACGGAACCCGCGCTCGGACGCGGAAGCCAACCTCGGGATTAGTGGTTACTTCCAGCGATCCGCCCAGGCGCTCGCTGCGGTGGCGCAAAGCGCTCAGAACAACGTCTGCTGTTTCTGGAGAATCAGAGTTAAATGGTGGAATAGAAGTATCATCTTTCACACTCACAGGAGTGCCATCGTCTTCAATACTCATCTGCACCTCGTCATGCCCGTAGGTTAAGGCCAGTCGCAGCCTCCGTGTAGCTGAATGCTGTCGTACCTGGTAGAGCGCTTCCCGGGCAATGCGGTACAGCAGACCCTCGGTGTAGCTGGGGAGTGTTCGCTCCTCCCCCGAAAAAGCGATGCGGCTCGAAAGCCCCAGCGTCTCTGCCGTCTCTTCAACGGCGCGTGTAAGCGCCTCGGTGAGCGTGACCCCTATTAATTCTGCCAGCGGGACATCCTCATCGAAAGAACGTACCTCGTGCAGAATGTCCCGCGCCATCTGCTCCAGCGTGGCGAGTCCTTCACGCAGGGTCTCCAGCATAGTTGCCGGCTGCGCCGTAGTCGCAAGGGCAGGCGCCGCCTCCTCGTCGCGTACCAGTGCCTGGAGCGCGTTGACCTGTACCATCAACGCGCTGAGCATCTGTACGAGGTGGACATGATTGCTATGTTGTGCTGCTCCGTTGTTTTGCATAGTATTGCTCGCTCAGAGTCTATCTGCTTGCCATCACGATCGCTTGCTCGCGCCTGTGGCGCTCGCCTGATTGCGTGTGTGATGTGGAACATGCGCCAAGCGCATGTTCCACATCACACACGCAATGTTTTGCGCGGCGAAGCCGCGCGAGCACCCGGCGAGCCCACCCAGGGCGACCGCAAGGGTTGCCCCCATAAGCGTTCACTTAAGTTGCCAAAGCGTGTCACCCTGAGCCCATTCGCTTCGCTCAGGGTAAACTCCGCGAAGGGTCTGGCTCGCCAGGCAGCGAGATGCTTCCCCTTCGCTACGCTCAGGGCTTCGGCTTCTGCGCTCAGCATGACAATGCTGGACCTTCCTGCCGCGCCCTGCTTGGCGTCCCCTTGCTGTCGCTCTTGCAATGGCGGACCGCCATGAGCCTTACGTGAACGCCTATGGGGTCGCCCCTACCATGATACGGTCTGGCAAGGCCAACGTATCATGGTAGGGGCAGGGCTTGCCCCTGCCCTGTCGTTACTCGCCTTGGCTCGATTACCAGCTTTCCTTCTTTTGCATCGATCTCCACGCTATCGCCGTCTCTAATCGTTCCATCGAGTATTGCGCGCGCAATGCGGTTTTCAACCTCTCGCTGGATGACACGCTTGAGTGGGCGAGCGCCAAACTGGGGGTCATAGCCCTCGTTTGCCAGCAGTTCTTTCGCCGCTTCACTCAGGTGAAGCGCAATATGTCGCCCGGCCAGGCGTGGGCGCAGGTGGTTGATCTGGATCTCCACGATGTCACGCATCTGTTTGCGCGTAAGCTGATGGAAGATGATCACTTCATCGATACGGTTGATGAACTCGGGCCGGAAACCCTCTTCGCGCAGGCGCTGGCGTACCGAACGCTGGATCTCGTCCTCGTCCATGCCGTCATACTCGTGCAGCCAGCGATTTCCCACGTTGCTGGTCATAATGATGACAGTGTTCTTGAAATCGACCGTGCGGCCCTGTCCATCCGTCAGGCGGCCGTCGTCGAGCATTTGCAATAAGACATTGAAGACATCTGGCGCGGCCTTCTCGATCTCGTCGAAGAGCACAACGCTGTAGGGCCGCCGCCGCACTGCCTCCGCCAGTTGCCCGCCTTCTTCATAGCCAACGTAGCCCGGCGGGGCGCCAATCAGCCGCGAAACGCTGTGCTTTTCCATGTACTCCGACATGTCGATACGTACCATAGCCCGCTCATCGTCGAACAAGAACTCCGCGAGCGCGCGCGCCAGTTCCGTCTTGCCGACGCCCGTTGGCCCAAGGAAAAGGAAACTCGCCAGGGGCCGGTTAGGATCTTGCAGACCCGCGCGGGAGCGGCGTATGGCATCAGCAACTACTTGCAGCGCCAGTTCCTGCCCAACCACGCGCTCGCGCAGGCGATCCTCCATCGTGAGCAACTTCTGCACCTCGGCCTCCATCAGCCTGGAGACAGGAATATGCGTCCACTTCGAGACGATCTCGGCAATGTCTTCAGCATCCACCTCTTCTTTGAGCATGCGTGCTCCCTTGATGCTGGTCAGCTTCGACTCCATCTCCTGGATGCGCTCTTCGAGCCCCTTGATGGTGCCGTAGCGCAAGCGAGCCATAACCTCGTAATTATACTCGCGTTCGGCCTTCTCCAGTTCAACCTGCGCCTGCTCCAGTTCCTTCTTCAGCCGTCGGATCTCTTCCACCGGCTGGCGTTCGCTCTCGAGTGAGAGCTTGAGAGCGTGCAACTGCTCGTTGAGGTTTGCAATCTCCTGCTCTACTTTCGCCAGCCGTGAGCGGCTGGCAACGTCGGTCTCCTTTTTCAAGGCCTCGTGCTCGACCTGTAACTGGCGGATGCGGCGGTCCAGCGCGTCGATTTCGCTGGGCGTGCTGTCCAGTTCCACGCGCCTGCGGCTGGCGGCTTCATCAACCAGGTCGATGGCCTTATCAGGCAGAAAACGATCGGTGATGTAGCGATTGGAAAGCATGGCCGCGGCCACCAGCGCGCTATCCTGGATGCGCACGCCGTGATGCACCTCGTAGCGCTGCTTCAATCCGCGCAGGATGCTGATAGTATCTTCGACCGAAGGCTGCTCGACCATCACCGGCTGGAAGCGCCGCTCGAGCGCCGCGTCTTTCTCGATATGCTTGCGGTACTCATCAAGTGTGGTCGCTCCTATGCAGTGCAATTCGCCACGTGACAGCATCGGTTTGAGCATATTGGAGGCGTCCATCGCGCCTTCCGCGGCGCCGGCGCCCACCAGGGTATGCAGTTCATCGATGAAGAGGATAATGCCGCCCTCGGCGCTCGTCACTTCTTTCAAAACGGCCTTGAGCCGTTCCTCGAACTCGCCGCGATACTTGGCCCCCGCTACCAACGCGCCTAAGTCAAGGCCTACCACCTGCTTATCGGCAAGCGTCTTCGGCACGTCTCCGCGTACGATACGCTGCGCCAATCCTTCGACGATGGCGGTTTTACCTACGCCCGGCTCACCGATCAGCACCGGGTTATTCTTGGTGCGGCGGCTCAATACCTGGATGACACGGCGGATCTCCTCGTCGCGCCCAATCACCGGATCGAGCTTACCCTGTGCCGCCAGCTCCGTCAGGTTGCGCCCGTATTTCTCCAGCGCCTGGTATTTGCCTTCTGGATTCTGGTCGGTAACGCGCTGGGAGCCGCGTATCTCTGTGAGCGCCTTGAGCACGAGATCGCGGGTCAGTCCCGCTGCTTTGAGCGCACGCTGCGCTCCTGCTTCGCCGCCATCAAACATGGCAAGCAGGATATGCTCAACGCTGAGATACTCGTCTTTGAAGTTGTTCATTTCTTGCCAGGCGTTCTCCAGGACCTTGCGCAGGCGAGGCGAGATGCCAGGCTCGCTGCCCCCGTAGACGCGCGGCATGCGCTCAACCTCATTGTCGACGATGCGCCGCGCCGCCGCTATATTGCCCCCGGCCTTCTGGATGATCTGCTGCGTGATGCCGCCATCCTGGTTGAGCAGAGCCGCCAGCAAATGCTCAACTTCGATCTGGCTGTTGTTAAATTGCTTCGCCAGTTCATTGGCTTCACTGAGCGCTTCACGCGCCTTGTCGGTAAATCGCTCAATTTTCATAAGATGACTCTCCATAATTATATTTTCATTAGCAATCAGTATAGCATATTGAGTGTGTCAATACAAGAAGATTTGAGTGTATTGTTATCAAAGTTTTGCATTTTCGCCAGGGACCGGATGAGCAATGCTGACCCGACAGAAGTAATCCGGTACTACCCTCCAGTCACCGCTGCCCGCGCTTGTCACTCCACGCTTGTCACCTCGCGCTTGTCACCCTGAGCGCAGCGAAGGGCCTGGCCGCGACGGAGACCCTTCGCTGCGCTCAGGGTGACAGTTGGGAACCATGCGCACACATCCAACAATTTAGCGCGACGGAGGCCCTTCGCTTCGCTCAGGGTGACAGGGGGTGGGACACCTGAGTAGGGGGCCGTGTGCCAGGATATCTGGCTCCCTCCTTCGCTGCGCTCAGGGTGACAGGGGGTGGGACACGTGCTCGACGAGGAGTGCTGATCTTGATCGTGAGAATTCATTATCGTGGATACCTGTCTCCCGGACAGGGTTCCAGGGCTTGCCTCCAATACATTTGAAATAACGAGCCATCTCGCTTTGTCATTCTGAGCGATAGCGAAGAATCTCTCGCCCGGCAGAGATTCTTCGCTATCGCTCAGAATGACAGTCTTGAATCGGCCTCGGCTGACTCGAAATACGTCTTCTTTGAAATGTATTGGGGCTTGCCCCTGCCATGCCTGCCTTGAAGCAAAATGAAACACACCCGAGGTAATGTTGCGCGATACGAAGGTATGAGCTTTGTGATATAATCGCCTCAGCATGCAGGAACACTTGACACCACAGTCTATGAATGGCCATACACAACTGGAGGAAGTAAGACTTCCCATCCAGTATGTCGCGTCGGCCATCGAGAGCCTCCTGTTCGTCGCTGGCCGGCCACTGGAGCATGCCGAACTGCGCAAGCTATTGAACATCGACGACGCGCGCCTGGACAGCAGCCTGCAAATGCTGGCGGACAACCTGGAAAGTCAGGGACGCGGCATCCGACTGCAGCGGCTGGGAGAGCATGTTCAACTGGTCACGGCCCCTGAGAACGCTCGTCATGTCGCGGCGTTGCTTGGCCTGCCTATGACCGCTAAACTGACTACGGCAGCCATGGAAACCCTGGCTGTGGTTTCCTATCGCCAGCCCGTCACGCGAGCGCAGATCGAAGCCATTCGCGGCGTGAACAGCGATCGTGCCCTGGCCAGCCTGATACAGCACGGGCTGGTGGCCGAGGTCGGACGGGCACAGACGGTCGGGCGACCCGCGCTGTTCGCCACTACCGGCGAGTTCTTGCAGCAGTTCGGCCTGACACGCCTGGAACAGCTGCCAAAGGCTGAGACGCGGGAACAGGAAATCGAATGAAACGTATTGGCCGCCACATGCCCACTCATTCCAAAGCGATCAAGGCCGCAGAGATTGCCTGGCAAATTGGCTGCAGCGCTATACAAATCTTTACCAGTAACCCGCGCAGCTGGCGCCCGGTGGCCGGTGACGCCATAGATTGCTCGGCATTTGCAAAGGCGGCACGCGACTATGACCTCGATCCCGTCGTCATCCACGCTCCTTACCTGATCAACCTGGCCTCTCCCGAGGAGTTCATCTGGGAGCAATCTATCCATCTACTGCGCTGGACACTGCAGCGCGGCGCACTGCTGGGTGCACACTATGTGATCTTCCACACGGGCAGCCATCGCGGGGCTGGCGTCGGGGCAGGAGTCGCTCGCATCACAGAGGCCATTACATGCATCCTGACCGGGATAAAGTTAGAAGAGAACTTAGCACTACCCCTGTTGTTGTTAGAAAATGACGTTGGCGGGGGAAACTCGCTCGGACACGATTTCGAGCACCTGAGCGCGGTTCTTGATCGCCTGCCGCAGTACCAGGGAAACCTGGGAGTATGTCTCGACACTGCCCATTTATGGAGCGCGGGACACGATATCTCCAGCGCGGCCGCCGCGCAACAAGTACTCCGGCATTTCGATACCGTCGTAGGGGTATCACGCCTGCACGTCATCCACCTGAATGATACAAAAATGGCTTTGGGTAGCCACCGTGATGCGCACGCGCGCCTGGGTGAAGGTATTATTGGCGAGGAAGGATTACACGCGCTGCTTACCGACCCTGCCATTGATCACGTCACTATCCTGCTGGAAACGCCTATCAAGCTGAGGGACGATGGCAAAGAGGATTGGGAGCACGATAAACTGCACTTCGAGAAGGCTAAGGAGCTGCTGCTTCCTTAGCTTGATGCAGGTGTACCCGTCGCCGTTGCAGTAGGAGTAGTAGGTGTGTCTGTCGGCGTTGCAGCAGGAGGAGCTGGCGCGGTAACCGTGAGCGTGACCTTCACATCGACTGGAGCTCCCCCGCCGGACGCGGGAGTAATCGTCACCGTCGTTGTGTATGTCCCAGCCTCCAGGTTACTTGCATCGGCGGTGAACGTGACGGTAGAGGATTTTCCTCCTGCATCGCTGTCGCTGGCGGGACCCACTGTCAGCCAGCCAGCGTCCGATGGGATATGCGCCGTCCATTTCAGGATGCCCCCAGCGGTATTGGTCACGGTAATAGATTGCGGCGTGACGCTATTGCCAGCCGTCGCGTTAAAAGACACGCTGTTTGTGCTCACCTGCATTGAAGGTGGTGCAACGTTAATGGTGATCGATATTACGACCGGGCTGCCTGCGACCGCGTTACCGCTAATCGGGTCGGCGGCGCTGATGGTCAGACTGGTAGTGTATGTGCCGCTCGCTACTCCCGTTGCGTCCACGGACACATTTACGTTTACCCCTGACCCTCCTGCCAGACCGGTGCCCGAGGCTGCTGAGAGCGACACAAAGCTGGGGGCATCAGAGGCCAGGGTGCCCGTCCAATTCATAGGTTCATCGCCCGTATTCGATATAGTAACTGGTTGCTCTGTCCCCCCGCTCGTGACGTTGATAGTCAATGAACCTGGATTCACCGCGAGAGCAGGTGGAGCATGCACATTGAGCTTTACATCTCCTGTCTGTGGGCTACCAACAATGGTGATACCCCTATTCACGGCCGAAAGTGAAATCGAGCCGGCATAGCTGGCTGCGGTAAGCGCTGCCGAGGTCACGGTCACGGTGAAGGTTGCGCTTCCACCAGAGGTGACGGCTGCCCTGGCGGGAGAGATTGCCAGCCAGCCGCTGCCAGATGCCAGGGTCACGGTTGGCGTTATGATGACACTACCCACACAGGCTCCGATAACGCCTATCGTAAAGGTCTGTGTGGCAGGGTTCGATCCCTCTTCGGCGTTGAAGGTTTCCCCTGTAGAAGAAGGGGCCTGCAATGTACATGGGGGCCGCGCCGCCAGCGTGACCGCGATATCCTGCGCGGGGCCTACCTGCCGGTGTGTGACATGATCGACTGCCGAGATGCTCACCGTCCCTGTATATGTCTCGGCGCTCAGTCCTGCCAGAGCAACGCCCACATCTGTCGTTGCAGAGTGCGTTGTGCTTACTTGACCTGTTGTAGGAGCCGTAGCAAGCCAGGTGCCGCCAGAAGCGGTAGTGATAGTTGCAGTCCAATCCAGTTTATGCTCACAGGCTCCGGTCGCACTGATAGTCACTCCCTGTGCTGCCGGGTTAGCCTGTCCGATGACGCCCGAGAAAGCGAGCGCCATGGGGGAGACCGAGACCGCGCAGGCAGCCTGGACGGCAAAGCTGACGGGAATCTGCTGTGGGCTCCCCGGGGCGGATTTCCCTGAATTGTCGGAGCCGGTGATAGTAATGGTCCCATTGTAGGTACCGGGTACGAGCGAGGGTAACAGCTTCGTGGTTACAGTTACCGAGGCAGAGGCCCGTGGTGCTAGAGTACCTGCTACAGGCGTTATCGTTAGCCACGAGCCACCCACGCTCGTGGCCTTTGCTGCATCCCACGTCAAGGTCCCACCCCCGCTGTTGGTGATGGTGATCGTTTGCGGGACAGGACTGGAGTGTCCAACGACTGCATTGAATGAAAGTGTTACTGGCGTAGTGGTCAGGCCTGGTGCCGTGGGCGGCCCGATAGTAAGCGTGACCGGCAGGGTTTGCGTACTCGATGTCGCGCTGAAAATGATCGCTCCCGTATATGTGCCAGGAGTGAGGCCCGCGACGTTGACACCCACCACTGGATGGGCCGGGGTGACGCCGCTTGTACCACCATTCCTATTGACTTTGAGCCAGTTACCACCTTTATTCGTCGTTACCTTTGCGCTCCAGTGCATCTGCGTGGAGCATCCCTCGGCGACACCCACATTAATAACTTGCGCGGCAGGAGCCGGCTGCGCGTATGCGCTCGCGAAAGTGAGGCTGCCAGGCGATACCTGGAGCACACACTGTGGTGTAACCGTCAGGCTGACGTATACGGACTGTGGGCTATTCTTGACCGGGCCGGTACCCGAATTTGCGAATGTCACCACTCCACTGTACACGCCGGGCAGCAGCATACTATTGTTGACACTAACAGTAATTGCCTCACTACCATCTGTAGCGACGATGCCAGACTCTGGCGCTACAGAAAGCCAGCTCGATGCATCGCTTGTCACGCTCGTTATGTTCCACTGTAGAGGCTGTACACCAGGATTGCTGACGGTGATCACCTGTGCTGGAGGGTTCGAGCCGCCATCGCTGGAGTTAAAGGAGAGAACCGCAGGCGAGAGCTGCAGCACTGCCGCGTGTCCAGGTTGCAGCAGCGTGACTTTCATCTTCACGGGCAGGCTGAGCCGCCCTGCATCTGATACGAAGATAACCGAGGCAGCATACGATCCCACTTTGAGGTTCGCGCGATCGGCCGCGACGACGATTTTGAGGTCCTGGCTACCGGCAAAGATGCCGTTGTTGGGGCTGAGTTGCAGCCATGGCTGGGTTACAGAGGTCTGCCAGGCTACCTGCCCGCCGCCGAGGTTGGTGAGGGTAACCGTTTGCACGCTATTGGTGGCCTGGTCACCGGAACCAAGATCAAGAGTATTCGCTGAGAGCTGCAGATGTGCGGGCCGCAGAGAAGGGCTCTGGCCCGTGACGGTCAGCATGAAGCTGGCAATCTTATGTAATAAAGCGTCTTCGGCATGGATGGCATGCTGACCCGCCTGCCATTCCGGTTCGACAATGACGGTATCGGTGAAATTGCCTTGCTTATCGGCTGCGATGACACTTTTGCCACCGGTATCCACAATAGGAATATTGGCATTGTATGACAGGCCGACTCGCCCACCTGGACTGAAGTTGGAGCCGTGCAGAGTGATCATTGCGCCAAGAGCTACACTCGCGGGAGTGATCTGCAGCGCAGGGCCTGTATGTGATGGCGGCGGTGGCATGAAGACGCTATGACCCAATGCTACGACGACGATACCAGAAAGCCCGGCTACCGCGGCGATGGACAGCAAGAATATACAGATCCAGAATGTTGGCAAGTGGCGCTGTGATGACAGTAACCGGCGCCGGGGAGGAACATAATTGAGCGACGGGGTAGTGGGCAGTTCAGGGAAGGTCCCCACACCTCCATGCCCATTGCTGATAGGTGACCGTGAGGTGACGACGTGCTGCCAGTTTGTGCGGCTATGCCAGGCATCTTCGATGGTATCATCTAACGAGTCTTCCTCCTCCTGGGTATAGACTCCATTATACGCGGGAGGAGCAGACAGGCCATTGACATCATCGAGTTCGGGGTATGAGCGCGAGCGCTGCCCCGCTATGGGTTGAGTAGGTAGGTTCTCCTGGCGCGGCCTCAGCTTCTGGGTGGGCTCATCTGCCTCTACGGCAAAAAAATGAGGCACTCTGAGCGCGGCTGGCCGTTCGATAGAGGCCTCGGCGTCGGCGTTCGCGTACGATAGTGTTCCCGATTTATCTGTAGGTAAAAGTAGGGGCCGTCCACACGTCGTGCAGTGGTTGGCCCCCGCGGGAAGCGGATCGTTGCAGTTGGGGCAGCGGATTATCCTCACGGCCTTCCCCTTATCGAAACGGGTATAAGCTACTCACTAATGCAAGTGTACAAAAAAAATTCACCATCTGTCAACTTGACATATGAACTCCCTCACTTTCTCCTGCTCTGCAACCCGAAACGCGACATAGCGTATACAGGAATATAACGATATATCGCGTTGTTCTAAAGAGTAAAACGATATATCGTATCGTTCACAAAATAGACTGGAGCCGTGGTAATAGCGCACAGTGTGCCGGGCAATGCTATAGGACATTGCCTGGAGTAGAGCGTGTTGCCACGACCATTGAGAGTAAACACAGAGAAAGAGAGATTTCCATGATTTGGGGATTTGGACACGGCCTATTGTTTCTGCTGCCGTTGTTGTTACTGGGCAAGTTTTTCTGGATCGTTCTGCTGGCGCTGCTCATCGGGTTTGCGCTGCGCCGGTTCAGCTTCAGGCACAGGCAGGTACCTTTCTACAATTATGGCATGCCGCCGGTTCAGCCTTCCGCCTTAGATATACTCCGCCAGAGGTATGCGCGGGGTGAGATCGATGCAGCCACCTTCGACCAGATGCGTGAGCGGCTGGAGGCCTCGACTGGACCACGACAGCAATAACGTTCTTTGCTGGAGTACTCGTTCCCTCCCCGTGTGCTTCACGGGGAGGGAACGAGTATTTTGCGGGAGAGGTCGGTGTCGGTTGATATCCAGTTCGACCCATCGAACTGGATATCAACGATCTTCAAGCCCCGTATCCATGCTGGTCCGTCGATGCGGTTGCCGGAATGCCCCAAAAGTTGAGAGATACTCTTAGATCTGCGCGCTGAAAAGAGCGATGAGCATCGCTCTGCGGGCATGCAGGTCGGGAAATATGATGGTGGGCAGGTCGGGCAGATGCAGCAGACCGCCTTGCTGAGACAGCACGTTTACAACAACATCTAGCGCGGCTCTATAGGTCTCAGGAGGCTCAAGCTGATCTCTCTGTGCATAGACGCTCAGCGCTTCCAAGGTACTTGCCAGGTTCTCTGGTCTGTTCTGAGATGCCATATGACCTCGACTTCATAACAGCTGTGTTTTCCTGTATTATAGCAGATACGACGAGCGGTCGCCTGATTATGCCGGAACCATCGCAGGGCTTTTTGGTGTACCCGTTTCTCCCGTTCTACTTGCAGGGCTGCGCCCTGCTGCAAAGGCGGAGGGTGTGTGCTGGCGTGGCGGCCGGGCCGCCACGCCAGCACACACCCTCCTCTTGTTGAGCGACCCGCACGCGGGTCACGAGCATATCGGGCATAGTATGCAATGCAAGAAAACCAAAAAGCCCTGGGGACCATCGCTAGGACGTCGTCACCTGCAGCGAGGTCTCCACCTCCAGGAAGCGGGCGAGGTCGGCGACCTCGGCCTCCAGTCCCGGGTACACCTCGGGCGCGAGCTGGGCAAATGGCTCCACTATCACATCCAGATGGTTCTTCTTACGCAGGCTCTTCCAGGTTCCAACCGCGCGACCATCCATCAGCAGCGCCGGGTGCAGTATCCCACCTCCCGCGTTGATGCGTTTTGCGTGCTGCTGTGGTACAGCCAGGTCGCGCTTCTGGTAGCCGAGCAGGTAGATATCAAAGCCTGGCAACAGGCAAACGACCCGGTTCGCTATAGGTGGTTCGTCCAGCCATACCGCGCATGTCTTGAGCATCCACGCTGTCGAGCCGCCGCTCTCCACCTCCATGAGTTGGTCCGCGACGTGTCGCCATGCTGCCCGTATTCTGCTTATGGGCAAGCCTGACCATGCCGCCATGTCCTCTGGAGTAGCAGGACCATATGCGCCCAGGTAGCGTCGTACGAGTTCCATACATGCTGCTTCCTGTGGCAGCGACTGGCTCTGCTGCATCCAGTCGCTGAGGAGGACGTAGGTTGGCTCTATACCATGGTCGGGCCCCAGGCAGATAACGCCTTCGAGCGCTGCCCGGTACAACAGGTAGGGCCTGGCCTGGCCTTCGATATGCAGGCCGTGGATAGCCAACCGCTCGGCGATTTCAGCCCGGGTCAGTGGTCCCTGGCTTGCAAGCGTCTCGCGCATAACGCGGATGCCTCTTGCGCACATTTCCTCGTCCAGGCCCAATTCGGTACGTCTTCGCCGGCTGCCTGCAATAAACACGGGACCAAAGAGCGGTAGGAGCCAGCCCAGGTCCTCTGCCGCCAGCAGGTGCAGCGTGCCTCGCTGGCCCCACGTGCGGATGATCGTCCGCTCTTGCACTCGCGCCCGCTCTACATCAGCAGCGCTCAATCCGGCGCTGCGCACACGCAGCGCGAGCGCTGCAGCGCGTGCATCCTGTGCCTGGATACCACACAGTTCCTTCACGAGGAGTGCGATATCAGAAATGCCATCTCCAGGCCTGGGAGTGAGCCGCTGAGCGCGCAGGCGCAGCAGGCGAACCTGATCATCGGACAGGGAAATCGCCATGTGCTTTCACCAATACTACTCTATTCTCCGGCTGCAATGGCAACTGGGCGCACGGGCGAGCCGGTGGCTCCTCGCAGCTTGAGCGGCAGGCAGATAAAGGTAAATTCGTAGCACTGGTCGCGAGCCAGTTCCTCCAGGAAGAGGTTTTCTATGATATAGATACCATGGCGCACGAGCAGGATCATATGCCCCGGCAGCGTCACCTTGAGATCGGGATCAACCACGCCAACCTCGTCCCAGGCCATATTGTCGGCTCCCACTGCCCTGACTCCCCTGCCTGCAAGCCAGGAGGATACCCCGGCATTCACCCCTCCCGCTTGCAGATACGCGGGTGGGTCCTGCCACTGAGCACCATTACCGGTGCGCACCAGCACAACATCACCCTCGCTTATCAAAACTCCCTGGTTATGAGCCGCGGCTTCTAGCTCGTCACGCTTGATCGGGTTCCCGGCTCCTATGTGGCCTACCCTCCGGTGACGTGCCATATCAAGCAATACGCCGCGTGTAATCAGTGGAGCAACGGTCTCCACGCCCAGTTCTGTGAAACCATGTGGCGTTTGAAGGCCGGCATCAACCTCGCGACCGCCGTACAGGTGTAAATCCTCGGCCTGGTGACATAGGGCATCGATATGGGTACCCGAGTGCTCTGTCGTGTACATAAAACCGGACGCGCTCGTCCTGGCCTCGGCCATCCCGCGCTCGTGATGGCGATGAAGTGTGTAAAAGTAGCCGGGCGCGTGACTTGGATAGATCGGGGCTCCGAAGTAGCGCGGCTGTTCAAGGTCGTAAATACGCGCGTTGGGCGGTATGTTCATCAAAACCTCCGTTACTTGCTGCTGTGGCCTCGCAGTTGACTCAGCAGACCTTACCGTTTCCAGACCTTTGCATTCACAAGGCTCGTTGGGCGCTGGCCGCGTAGGGCGCTGGCGATCTGCTGACAGATCATCACCTGCGTGCGTAACACACTGGCGCTGGTGTAAGAGCCAATGTGCGGTGTGCAGATGGTATTGGGCAGCCTGAAGAGAGGATGATTGGTCATTGGCGGTTCCGGGTCGAAGACATCCAGAGCTGCGCCTGCCAGGTGGCCTGAAGCTAATGCCTCGAGCAGGGCAGCTTCGTCGATCAACCTGCCTCGTGCGACATTGATCAGGTAGCTCCCTCTGGGCATCAGATTCAAGGTCTCGACATTCATGATACGATACGTTTCCGCTGTAGCAGGACAATGGAGGGAGACGACCTGAGCGCGAGGCAGCAGTTCCTCCAGCGAAGGAACCAGTTCCACGCCAAGCATGCTGGCTTGCTCACGAGCGATGAACGGGTCAAAGGCTATCACTTTCATGCCAAGAATCCGCGCTATCGCCGCAACACGACTCCCAATGCGCCCCAGGCCAACGAGCCCCAGCACGGCGCCAGCTACCTCAAGACCAGGCGTCAGTTCCCTAAGCGCCGGATAAGGCTGTCCTGCGCGCAAGATGCGATCACCGGTCATCACTTGCTTGCATAGATTGAGCAGTAGTGCAATCGTGTGTTCAGCAGTGGACTCGGTTGGCCCGTCTGGGGTATTCACCACCAGGATACCGCGCCGGGTCGCCGCGTCGAGGTCGATACGGTCTACACCGATGCCTGTGCGCGCAATAATACGTAAGCGTGGGCCAACACGATCCATCACCTCACCTGTCACAAACGTCTCACCCGCAACAATGATCGCGTCAGCCGTCGATGCTTCTGTATACCAGTCGTTGCGTTCACCCACACTGCTGACGGAAATGCTAGCCAGGCCTTCAAGTACAGCCAGGGCCGCGGGTTGTAGTGCTCTTCCCGTCCAGACATGTGCTTGCGGCATACTCATCCTTTCTTTCTCGCCTCGTCTATAATGCTATCCGCGTGCGCTGCGCAGGCTGCGCGTTGCCGCGGCAATCATACTACTGATGTCAGTCGTTACACTGATCATCTGGAAACCCTGGCGCACGCGTTCAGCCGCGGCCTCGCCATTGCTGCTAAAGATGCCAGGCGCGACGTGATGTTTCCGCGCCCCCGCCTTAATACGTTCCAGGGCCTCTACAAATTCGGGTTCAGCCCCTTCGCTGCTTGGCGTGAGACCAAGTTGAGCATGCAGATCGTTCGGCCCGACGAATGCTACATCTATTCCTGGCACAGAGAGGATGTCATCGAGATTCTCGAGCGCCTGTTTACTCTCAATCTGGATGGTCACGATAATCTCATCGTTCGCCGCCTGCGCATAATCTGACTTGTCGGTGATGCCGAACCCGTATGGGCCGAAAGCTCCGCCGATGCTGCGATTGCCAGGCGGAGGATACTTCGCGTACTCTACCACCCGCTGTGCCTCTTCACGCGTATTAATCATCGGGACCACGATACCCCATGCCCCGGCGTCCAGAGCCCACTTGAACCACTCGACGCCATTGGCGGGTATGCGCACGAAGGGCGCACAGGTCCCGGCATCGGCTATGGTGGCAACCATGTCAGCCATGAGAACAGGATTCTGGGCGCTATGTTCCATGTCCACGACGAGCCAATCAAAGCCAAGCCGCGCCATGATTCTTGCCGAAGGGACGCTGGGAAGACTCAACCATGCTCCCAGCACGGGTTCGCCCCGCTTGAGTTTTTCTTTCACCTGGTTTGTACGCATCTTTGTTTCCCCTAAATAATCTGTACTGCCTACCAATTTTGATCGTAGCTGCGACATTATGAGTTTTAACAATCAAAACTGGCCCTGTCATCCCTTCGCTTCTCTCAGGGCAGGCTCTGAGCGTAGCGAAGGATCTGCCCATCGAGAGAGATCCTGAGCGTAGCGAAGGATGACAATACATTGCCGATCTTGGTCGTTAAAACTCATTATGGCGCCAGGTAGGGAAGGGCTCCACCTGGTTATGCCGAGATCAACGGAACCGCCACCAGCGCTAGCAGAATACCCATGGCCTGTATGCGCGTTGCGCGTTCTCGCAAAACGAGCGCTGCCAGCAGCACCGTTGCTGCAGGATAAAGGGAGGAGAGAACGGCTGCAACGTCGAGACGGCCAGTATGTGTGGCGAGCACGAAAAAAGCATTTCCGATGGCGTCCAGTATTCCCGCGAGCAATACGAGAGGAACAGCCGTCAGCCTGGGCAGCACCGGCCGCCGCCGAATCCCCCCAACGACCAGCAGAAAGAGCACGGAGGAGAAGCGCGCAACCGCCAGGGGCCAGAAGGTCGAGTCGTGGTTCACCCGGCTGATGAGGACGAAGAAGCAGCCGAAACCACAACCGGCCAGCAACGCCAGCCCGAGTCCCTCTGGACGCGCCGTAGATCGTTCTGGACGTGATATCAGCCCTATCGCCAGCAGGGCCAGGACGAAGCCGCCCAGTTGAAACAGGTTGGGCAATCCCTCTGTGAACGTGCTGAAGAGGACGGGGATAGTGGCAGTCAGCACCGCAGAGACGGGGGCGGTAATCCCCATACGTCCAATGGACAGCGCCGAGTAGAACGCAATCAGTCCTATGGCTCCCGCCAATCCGGCAAGTCCTCCCCAGACAATGTCGATCGAGGAGGGAAACGGCTCTCTCCAGATCAGTGCCAGTGCAACCAGCAGCACGAACCCAACCGCGTAGGCGGCTGTCACAACGCTTGAGGCATTGGCACGGCGAGAGGCGAGCCCACCACTGAAATCGCCGCTTCCCCAGCAAAGGGAGGCGGCAAGGCCAAAAATAATGGTAGCGAGAGCTCGGCTCATAGTTGTGCCTTTGAAAGAAAAAGCGGGGATGCAAGGGGGGGCACCCCTTGACTGGGGTCTGGGGCTGTGCCCCAGCCTCCCTCTCTTCCTCGCCGCCGCAGGCGGCTTTTCAAGTGAAGAGTGACAGACTACAGTGCCTATCTTTAAAAAGCTTCCTTCCAGGAAGGAAGCTGAGAGGCCTATTTTCTCAGAAACAGCCTGCAAATACAAGAGCCAAGTGAAGCTTCCTGCAAGAGCCATTAGATATCTCTCCAAAATCATCTCCTTGTGGCGTATACTTTGTGGCTAGAATTTATGGACATTGCCTTCTAACAGGAGGTACCCGCTTATAAAAATATAAAAAGATTGTAACTCCTCAGGTGCCTGATGCCTCGCCGCCGGCGGCTCACGCCGGTGTTGCTGCGGGCTGTGCAGCCGCAGGCTGCACAGCCCGCAGCAACACCCTCTTGCGAACCACCGAAGGTGGTGAGGAGTCCCGAGGAGTTACAAAAGATTTTAGCCGCAATTAAAAATGCTACGTTGTGACTAGAATGTCCTCCTCGTTTCGAGGAGAACGCGTACAGAAGGAGGGAAAGCCTGTGTCCGCCACTCGCTTTTCTCGCGTCTTGCCCTTGCTTGTAGCAGTTTGTCTTGTATGCCTGTTTATCGCATCTGCGCCGCACGTTCACGCGAGTGCCAGCAGCAGTACTGCGTCTCAGTCTCATTCCCTTCATCCCGCGATTTCGACCAGTTGTCCTTCGCCTGGAACGGCCCGAGCCGCGTCTCTGCCTTCCATGACGCTTGGTTCGCATCCTACGATCGTCTACATCGTAAACGAAGGGACTTCTTCTCAACCGGCCTCCGGTACCCTGAAGCGTTACGATGTCGTGACCAGTAACAAAGTCGAGATCCTGAAAATGTCCGGCACGTCCATCTCCGAGGCGCAAGTTTCTGCCAATGGCCAGTGGCTGCTCTTCGTGGCACATGTGTCCGGACAGGTCAAACTGCAACTGGTGCGCATGGATGGTCACTTCTTGCAAACCCTCTACTGTGGAAACCCTGCCGAGGTCCAGTGGTCTGCCAACCAGCAGCTCATGGTATTCTCGGATAGTGGGCATGTCTACCTGCTCAATGTGACCAGTGGCGCATTGCAGGTAGAACTCTCATTTTCGAGAGGGGTCAGTATTCACCCACGTACCTGGTTGGACAAAATACGCGTCTACGTCACTATCCAGCTCCCGGATAGTCCCCCCGAGAGCCTGGCCATTCTTGATACCAGCAAGGGCCCGAATCAGCGCTATCAAGACCTGCCAGTGGCTTTTGATGCCTCCACGTCCACCCCGTTCTGTTGGGACTTCGACAGCAGCTTTGATGCCAACAATCTGTTTGTCAGCCAGTGCAGCGCCTCCAGTTCAGGCGGCGTCGGCGCCAACATCTTCCAGGGTCCCAGCGTGATCACGGTGCGTCCCCCGGCGGGCTCATCGTACTCGTACCTGTACGTGAATCAGGGCAAAGCCTTCTCCGCTATTCGCGCCGTCACCAGTACTACCCTGCTCTTCACTGTCGGCAATACGACGGGGGATACCAGTCAGAACGGGCTCTGGAAAGTTGGGACGGATGGCTCTCACGCGGCACATCTCACCCCGTCGGGTGAATTCAACCAGTTTACGCAGTTCCCCTGGTCGAATGTCTCGCGTGATGGGACCCGCTACGTCCTCCAGATCATCACGAGCACTTCCACCAGTACCACCTATACCCTGGAGTTTGGCTCCTTGAGCGGTGGTTCACCTGTCGTCTTCGCCTCCATCACTGGCACACAACTGGCAACTGCCGGCTGGACGACGATGTAAAGTGTCCATGTTCCTGCTGTCTTGTAAAAACAAAGCTCTCATGACCTATAGGGTTGTGAGAGCTTCGCTTTATATATAGGGAGCGTAAGCCTCCTACCATCCACTGCAAACTGGACACTCGGCGGTAACTGGCTTTCGCACTGCGGAATATCAATATTGTGTGAAACCTCATATGAACCTCGTAGTAAATAAGGTCTTGAGAAACCAGTCTACTGCCGCACTCTCATTTTCAACACGAATGGCTGTAAGTCCCATATAAGCCTGTTTTTCAGTATTACAGCTAAGAAGTCATCCCAGGTTGTGTTATATTGATTTCTGATCTCCCTGTACTCATTCCAAGAGAGGCGACCATCCTGTGAGTTTGCTAGAGCACCAAGCAAGGCAGTCTGAAGTTCTACAGAGAATTCATAATGCTGTAATTTCTGGATAGATCTTTTACCATCAGTAACAAGCAGTCCCCAGCCGTTTTGAAAACAAAACCTGCGCAAGGCACTCCACTTGGTAAGATTCTCATATAAAGCCATCTGGTACCGCGGTTTTATTTCGACCACAACACCTCTGCCATCTTCAGTAACAAAAAATATGTCTGGATAATAAGTCCGTGGTGTCCCGCCAAATTTATAAGAAATAACAAAAGGTTGTTCCTGATAAAACACAATCTCTGAGGTCTTCTCTAACTTGAGCAGAAAATGAAGTTCCAAGAGTGATTCAAATTGTACCTCCCTCTCCATTTTCTGGCTAAAGAAAGTACCAGTCTTGCCCTCTCCATCTGAAGAAACATCTCTTTTACGGTTCAGCTTAGAAATCATTTGAGATGTGTATGAATTGTGGGTTATTTCGCGAGGCCAGATAACATAAGCAAGCAATTCTCTGAACTCAATATCTGATCTAGCTGCTCTTCTTAGAGCTATTACTTCTTCTCGATCTCTCTGCTTGAGCTTAGGAAGATAATCACTAGCCTGCTCTCCTGTCCCATAGAGCAGATTGACGAGCAATGGTAAAGCATGCGTTTGCTGGGGGAGATAGGCCAGTTCATTCCTGGCAAAATCAAGAATGCGATCCAGGTTACCAGGTTCTTCTGGTCTAAGTGTGCGCTCTAAGTAAAGTAAGAGGCATGCACTGGCGGCCGTTGTATCGCCTTTAGTTATCTGTCGCTTACCTTTACTATAAATTTTACGATGGATTCGTCTAAGAATTTGACGAATTCTTTCTCTTGAAATTCCTAGCTCCTGGCCAACTTGCTCAAGTGTATGGGGTTCTCCACTTGCGAAGCCATATCTCAAATCAGCAATACGGCTTTCCCTTGCAGTAAGTGCCTCTTCTTGTGCCAGTGTGAAATATTCAGCAAAGTTATCGTCTCGAACTGTCATCAGGCTTTAGTTTCCCAGCAGACTAAGCCGCCGAATTAGGAAACGCGATATCTATATATTCGGCAGTATTACGTGATGTGGGTATTGGCTCGTGGTCTTCAATCATCGCTTGAATGTGCATCTCAATCGCCTTGCGCATGTTCTTCTCGACTTCTTCATATGTGTCACCTACTGCTACACAGCCGGGTAAATCGGGTGAATAGGCCCCGAAGTTCTGTTTTCCCTGCTCTATGATCACAAGAAATCGATACATCTTATCTCCTCCTGGGAAGCTGTGCTTGTTTAAAGATACTCAACAAAGTACCTGGAGGGACTTCTTTACTAGGATGGCCTGCAATAGTTACGCACCCGGGTTTTTTAGGGTGCTTATACTGCCGATGGTCTCCTTCTATGCGAACCTGATACCAACCATCGGCTTCGATTCGCTTGATGACATCCCGAACTTTCATGTAGGCCAATCTGGCTCAGCAACTCTACCTCCAATCACATTTTACCACAGGTGTTGCCGTCCATTCCTCCATTCTGCAAAACTTGCGTATCGTTTGAATTGGTATGGTTGCCCTTCTTTACATACTCTTAAAATACGCAGAGCATAACAAAAAGAGGAAATTCTAATACCTCCAGGCCCTTTGGCTCGGGATAGAGAAGGCTAGTTCCTCAATGCATGAGAGCGATCAATGTTGCTATAGATGCCAGCACAATTGACATCAATCCCCGGGCCTCCTACATCTCACGGCAGCCTTGGCGCCTCGTCCGCTTCCGGCAACTGCAGCGTCTCCTGGTACTCCGTCGCCACAGTGGGGCATTCGGTGTCACCGGGGCGCCACCACCACAGGCGCTGGGACACCTCTTTCTCTTCGGCAGTCCAGCGGAAACAGATCTCGCCAATGTTGGCGTAGCCGACGATATGCGCCCCGGCCTTCCACTTGCTCAGCCACTCTTCGCGGTGCAAGATTGCCTCCGCCAGCCTGTTCTTGCGTTTTTCCAAGCGACGGTCCAGCAGTTCAGAACCTTTAATTGCCCCGCGCACGACGTGACGTGTTCCCCTGGGCACCTGCCCTGGAGTCTGCGATCTTCTCACCAGCCCCCTCCTGGAGCGCCAGAGCGTGGATTGCACGAGCGTCACCCCCGCTAAAGCCGCGCTTATCATCCTGGATTTCAGCCTCGAAAGCCTTGTCCTGAGTGATGGCCTTGCCTCGAGATGTAGTTCTTTGGGTTTAGTATGCGTGTCGCTCAGGTACTGCAAGCGATAACTGCGGTCCGGCGGCAGCAGGTTGAAAGCCCTCTTCGGCCACCCCCGGGCAGGCAGCACGATCTCGTAGGGCGAGCGCAGCGCGTCTATAAACCTTGGGATCGACCACCAGAACTCGTAGGCTCGCGACCATATGATACCGAGCATTCTTTTGGCGACATGTCGCTTCCCGGGGACCATATCCCAGGCGAAGAAATCTGCCGCCGGCATATCCACTCGTCCCAGCAGGTGATAGAGCTGCGGGTAGCCTGCGGCCAGGATCGCCATCTTAGTGCTCGATCCCTCGTTGCGTAAAGGGCTGGAGGTGTAATCCACGATCTTAGCCGTTGTCTTCGTGTTGAGGTCCCAGTATTCCAGGCTCGCGCCAAAGGCATAATGCACATCCCCCGAAAGAAACACGACGCGCTTCATGCCGCTGACCGTGCTCAGGAACGTTTGAAACGTGCCCCACTCCAGGTTCCATGCCTCCCGGTCGAACGCGTAATTATCTCTGAAGCGCAAGCGGCTCCAGAACTGGATGGCTTCCAGGAAACCTACTCCGAGCACCGGGGCGGCCGAGATGATCACCGTGACTTCTGCATCCTTACGCGCGGCCTCAATAATCTGCCGCTGCATCGCGCCGGGCGAGAGCAGTCCAGGAAATTCTTTGGGGGAGCGGTAAAGGCGCTGCGTGCGGGTATCCATGACGATGGTATGGTGACGCGGGCCAGGAATGGTATAGTACCAGCGCAGCGCCTTCTCAGAATGCGGCAGTTCGCCGCTGCCTTCATCAAAAGAGACTGGCACGCCGGTAATGCCGGCGATGGCAGTGGCGCGCGGATCGGACTCGTCGCCACGCCAGCCATTGATGGCATCCAGCAAGGCCGCGCCGTTCGCCTCTTCGAATTGATCCGGCGTGTTGCCCCAGGCCTGGAACAGGCTATACGCCAGCAGGGCGTTGCGAATCACGCGCTTCCCCAGCGTGCTGGCCAGGACGCGCTTGCACCACGCGCCATCGAGAAACCAGTCATCGGTCACATCGTGGTCATCGCAGATGGTGTAGGTTGCGATGTTGGCCAGCGCCCGGCGTACCTGGGGCAGCGAGGCGCGGAACTCGTGCAGTCTCTTCCTTTCGTCCTCGTACTTTTCCTGCGCCCTCTTTTGCTGCGCGTCTCGGGGCTGCACCCGCGGATAAGCCTTCCATATATCCTCTGCCGCGGGCACTTCGTCCGGCCACAGGACATCCGACCAGGCAAAGAGGTACATCATAGCGTATTCAGACCACGCCAGCAGGTGATTTTCCGGCGTGGTGGTCGTCAACATGGCCCTGTTACGCACGGTCGCGCCGCGTCCCCCCGGAGCCAGCGTACGGGCGGGTGCATTTACCAGCGGGAGTATCTCTTCCTGGTTCCCTTGCAGGAGAAATTTGCCCGCGTCTATCAACGCGAATAAGAGGGAGGCGGCCACGTCATCGGCGTAGACCTGGTCGCCGGTCATGAAGAGTTGCTGCGGGCGGTTCGCCACGTCCTGGGACGACGCTTCGAGCATAGTATCAATCGCCGAGAGCATTTCTTTGCCCACTCCGTGCGGTTTGCGACAGGAGCCATGCAGCATGCTGACCTGGTTCAGGTCCTCGGGCGGCAGCACAAAGCTGGGGAGTGGAAGTCCCGGGTAGACTAAACGATGCAGGGGATCGGCCGCAGCAGGATCGAGGTTGAGGATGCCCGGCGTACTGAGATGGCCCGCTGTCGCCTGGTCTCCAGCGGCGTCGCCAGGCTGGAAGAAAAGGTCGTAATAGTAGAGCCCGCCCCAGGCCAACTGCTCGTCTCTGCTCGTGGCGCGGGCTGTAATGGCGACGACATGCAGGTAATCCCCGAGGCGAACCGTGTGCCAGGTTCCCTCGAGCTGTTGGACGAGTTCGCCCCCGGCATCTCTGGCATAAATACGCAGAGTGACTGTTTGAGACTTCTTCAGTGCGAGCCAGACCGTAACGGCGCGCGGCTCCGCGCGGCGCAGCATGGGGCCCGCGAGAATGAGCGGCAGGTTCGAAAATCGCTCGGCTAGTGGCGTCCATGACATAACATATACTTCCCTATATTTTTAAATACGTCCATGAAATCATTCAGGTTTCGTGCCCACATGCACAGCGACTATTCCACCCGTGAGGCGGTAAAAACGCACATCGCTCCAACCAGCTTCTTCCATCAGCGCCTTCAGGGCGAGCGTGCCGGGAAAGTTCGTGAGAGATTGCGGCAGGTAGTTGTACTCTTCAAATGCCTTGCCGATGATAGTTCCAAACAGCGGGGCGAGCCTGTAAAAGTAGAAATGGAAGAGAGGGCCAAGTATCCTGCCGGGCGGGTGACTGATTTCCAGGCAGACGACTCGTCCTCCCGGCCGCACCACGCGCAGCATCTCGCGGAACCCCTGTCGAATGTCGCCCAGGTTGCGCACTGTGAAAGCGGAGCAGCAGCCGTCGACGCTGTTGTCAGGTAAATCGATGTGCTCGGCATCGCCAACGCGTAATTCGATCCTCTCCTGCAAGCCCAGGCGGTTGACCTTGGCGCGTCCGATCTCCAGCATCTCCGGCGTGATGTCTATGCCGATCACGCGCGCTCCCGGGCCAGCATGACGAATAACGGCGATGGAGAGGTCTGCCGTACCGGCGCCCAGGTCAAGCCCCACTTCGCCGCTTCCCAGGGCCAGGTGACGCGCGGCAACAGCACGCCAGCGCTGGTCCAGCCCTAAGCTCATCAGGCGATTCATCGGGTCGTATACGCGGGCAATGCGCCCGAAGAGGCGCTGCACGTAGGGTCGCTTGCCTCCCGTCTCGCGAAATTTTTCTTCTAAGTTGACGCTCATCATTCATCCCTCTAAGACGCCTTTTGTTTAGATTCTACCAAACCTTTTCTAGTCACGACAATAAGTGCGCGGCGAGCATAAGGCTATCTTCATTTCACTTTGACTGTTTTCTGGAGCAGCAGGCTCACAGCCAGAATTATCCAGGGTCCTATCTGGGCGAATATCCCTCCCATGGGGGCAAAGAAGAAGAGGGCGAAAAGGCCGGCGAGGATGGAGCAGATAGTGATACACCACTGCATAATTTCACCGTTGAGCCTTACTGAACCAGGCTTGTTCTCTATTTTTTTCGCTGCTCGATGAGCATAAATTATACTGCTTGCCATACCTTCGCCTCCACAAAGTGAAAACTCCTGCTCAGATCCAAGCAAGCCGAACTTGAGACCAAGCTCCTAGAGGAGCAGAAAGCAGCACAAGAGAAACTTGCACTTCTGAATGAGGCTCAGCAAAAGTTAACAGATGTTTTCAAAGCCCTGTCTGCTGATGCACTCAAGAGTGATAACCAATCATTTATAGATCTTGCCAAGGCCAGTCTCGAGACACTCAATCTAAGTGCTAAGAATGAACTTGAAAAACGACAGCAAGCCATCACCGAATTGGTAAAGCCAGTACAAGACACGTTGGTTAAGTTTGACTCACAGGTCCAAGAACTCGAGAGGGCTAGGGTGGGTGCTTATTCGTCGCTTCATGGGCAAATTGAGCTACTACGTACAACACAAGATCAGTTACGCTCAGAAACCTCAAATCTCGTACAAGACGCTTCGAGCTCCAGCAGTCCGTGGTCGATGGGGGGAGATCACGCTTAAACGCGTGGTGGAGTTAGCAGGGATGACTAACCGTTGCGATTTTTACGAGCAGGAAAGTGTCAATACCGAAGACAGTCGGTCACGCCCGGATCTCTTAGTTCGCCTGCCCGGTCAAAAGACCATTGTGGTTGATGCAAAAGCGCCCCTCGAAGCTTACCTGGATGCTCTTCAGACACAAGATGACATTATACGCAAGGCGAAACTCGCTGACCATGCCCGTCAAATCCGAAACCATATAACGTCCCTCAGCAGGAAATCCTACTGGAGCCAATTCCAACCTTCGCCTGAGTTTGTCATTCTCTTTTTGCCAGGCGAAGTCTTCTTTAGCGCGGCATTAGAACATGACCCTTCCCTCATCGAAATAGGTGTTGAGCAACATGTCATCCTTGCCACCCCTACCACTCTGATCGCTCTTCTGCGCGCTGTTGCATATGGCTGGAAGCAAGAGAAACTTGCCCAGGATGCAAAGAAAATTGCCGATCTTGGCTGCGAACTCTACAAGCGTATCGCAACTGTGGGCGACTATTGGAGAAAGCTCGGTAAGAGTCTGGGTAGTGCAATAGAAGCCTACAATCAGGCCACCAGTTCACTAGAATCAAGAGTCCTAGTGAGTGCTCGTAGATTCAAAGACCTTGAGACTACAGCCATAGGTGATGAAATCGAAGAACTAGCAACTATTGACCGTGTCCCAAGAGAACTCCAGATAGCGGAAATGGCGGCTCCTTGACCTTTGTGATCAGTGTTAAAAACTCCTATTCATCGCGATACTCGCCGCAAATCCGCCTTGTGAGTCGTTCTTGGCGCATCCACCACTGGCACCGGTCAGGTTGTAGCTGTGGGCCAAGCTTCTTCCTTGTCCTCCTCAGATGGTGACCTGGAATGACGGTGAATCATTCGCCACTGCTGTCCTTCATACCGATAGATATTCGTCGCCAATGCCTTCAGCCGGAGAACATGGTCATTTTGCTTCACCTGGATATGTTCCTCCATGACTGTACAGATCATGCTCTCATTTCTCTGCATCATGATCAGCTCTGCCGTTGATGAGACACTGCCTGGTGCGTGACTGTTGAGCTGAGCTGCGCGTTGCCAATAGGCGACGATGCCGTCACGTCCTTGATGATGGTGTCCATAGGGATCACAATAGGTGACATCATCTTGCTCAGACCAGAGAGCAAGCATAGGAGCAATGTTTGCGTGCATCACCTGCTGAACTGCCTCATAGAACAGTTGAGGGGGAGTTTCAAGATCCTCATTTCTTGCCGCCATACGACTCCTTTGTGAAGAAAGTTAGGGAGAAGAAAAAAACCGATCCACTTAAATCCCCAACGATCTTAGTATCGTTACCACCGCGATCCCCAGCGCAAGCATCGCACCAAATTGCAGGTGCAGCTGCGCCGTGCGCTTGATGCCAATGGCGAACGCTTTACGGTCGGTTGCAGCCAGCACTGCTCGCACATTGTTGAATGCCAGGGGGAAGGTGATCCACACTGCCAGGCTGTACAGCGGCAGCAGCCACAGCAAGACGAAGAGGCTCACCGCTACATAGCTGCCTAGCAGCAGGAACGCGTGGAAGCGCTGGCCGAATACCTGGCCGAAACGCACTGGCAGCGTGCGCTTATGCACCGCCAGGTCGTCCTGGTAGTCGCGCACATTGTTCATGTTGAGGATGGCCGTGACTAAAAAACCAACGGGTATGCTAGCTGCGAAAGCCTGCCAGGACCAGTGGGGAATCTGTACGTAGTAGGCGCCCCATGTCATCAAGAAGCCCATCGCGATATAGACCAGGATATCGCCAAGCCCGCGTGTGGCGAACTTGAACGGCTTCGCGCTGTAGAAGTAGGCGATGATCATTCCGGCCAGCCCGAACAGGATGATCGCGGGACCGGACAGGTAGATCAGCAGCAGGCCGGTAATGGCGGCAATCGCGAAGCTGGCAATGCCGCCCCCGAGCACCTGCGCGGCCGTCATTTCGTGCCGGAAGATGACCGTGCTGGCCCCCAAGCGCAGCCAGAAAGTTCAGCAGGTGAAAGGTGCCGTCGTAGGCGGCCACGGCCGTCCCCACCAGCACCGGGCTGACGGTGGCGGTCAACGAGAAAGGTCGCGCCGTCTTAACCCAGGTGTTCCAGGAGACGGGCGAAGCCTTCTGGCGCGTTTGCCTTTGAGTGTCCTGCAAGCCAGTTTCTCTCTTTGCCATATTTTTTTCGCTCTTCCCTAATTGCACCTTGTTCGCCATATATAAGCATAATGCGCCAGAGGTAAAACGTCAAAGGGAAGGGAAGGCAAGGCAGGGCTTTCCAGTTCTGACAAAAGCACCTTCTCAGGCTGGCCAACCCCCCACTCCCCGAGAGAAAAAGTGGTGGCTGAGCGCGCCCGGCGCGCTCAGCCACCACTTTTTCTCTCTCTTTGCGCGCCGCCGCAGGCGGCGCGCAAAAGAAGAAGTTATCCTTCGCCCTTGGTTATCGAGCCGAAGAGACCATCTGCCTCACCGTTGATACCTGCAGTGAAGAAGAGCGTGTCGGTAGGGCCCGCCAGGGCGCCATTGCCGAAGCCCAATGCCCACAGGCCGTCAATCGTAATGGGATTGCCCTTTTGATCTTTGAGTTGACCGCGGAAGGCGCCCGTGTCAATCTTGTACGCGTTGATGTGACCGTCCCCGAAATTGCCAACCAGCAGGTCCTTGCCGAAGCGCCCGAAGCCATTGGGCGCAAGCGTCAGGCCCCAGGGAGAGTTCAGCTCACCATGCGAAATGAGACGCTTTATCAAGTTGCCACTGGTATCGAACACATCGACAAAGCCATTGCCTGGACCAGCCACGTCATCATGCTTATCTGCATCCTGCAGTGCAAACGTGACATAGAGGCTGCCGTTAATGTTCTGGATGCCGAAGGGAGCGAAACATTGATTGGGCAGAGGACAATCGGTTGATAGCTGCGTGTCGGTGAAGGTCCCAACCAGGTTAAATTGGGCCCCGTACATCTCTACGACCCCGGCGTGGAAATTGGTCGCGTAGATAAAGTTGCCCGAGGCATTGCTCCCAATAGCAAGTCCTTTGTAGACTGCCCCAGAAGCCGAGTTATCCACCTCGAGAATGGCATTGGTTGGGTCTGCATTAGGATTCCAACCGGATATAGTGCCGTCTTCGGTGGCAAAAATGAAACGGCTTGGACCTGATCCATTTGGCCCTGTTACGACAAAGTCGTTCGTGCCGTTGAAGACATTGCCTGTCGGGGCTGAGGTTGTCCCAGCAGGACTTCCTTTTGGCGGCGGGATAGTGACCACGAGCGGGGAGCCCACCGGGAACGGGGTGCCATCGCCCCTATATAGAGTAGACACTCCTTTGCCATTGTCCGAAACCCACCAGGGGCTGGTGGGGCTATGTGACAGACCCCAGGGATTGACCAGATTCGAGTCAGTAAAGCGGGCTAAACCAGGGATGTCCGAAACCAGGTTTGTCTGCCGATAGAATCCTCCACTCTTAGCCTGTATCGGTCCCGACACAAAGGCCATGGCGACCAGTAGAATACCGATCAACAGCAGAGGCGCGGCCCAGAGATACGCGCGATATCGTACCATGTAGTTCCTCCTAAAAATATAAACTACTTTGACATATTACCGAAACAACGCTTTCGGCAGGAGGTAGCCGGATTTGCCTCGCAGTTTAATCACCACTACACACCTCCAGAGATAATTGTGATGAAATACCCCTATTGAGGGAAGAGCGAGACGGTTATGATCTGGTTAAGATAGGGTTACGTTTTGAATATGCATATACCTGTTTCTCCCCCACCAGGGTATGCCTCATAATGCTCTTGAAAGGGACACGCGAGGGTATGATCACAGCGACTTATCCATATAGAAGATACGCGAGGAGGTTACACATTCATAGAATCTGTCTGCTTGCCATCCCCATCGCTTGCTCGCGCCTGCGGCGCTCACCTGATTTAATGTGTTTTGTCGAAAATGCGCGAAGCGCATTTTCGACAAAACACATTAAATGTTTGCGCGGCGAAGCCGCGCGAGCACCCGGCGAGCGAGGGCGAAGGCTCTGAGCATCAGACACGCTCATAGAGAGTAAACGGCTTTCAAGAAGGCAAGGTCCCGCGTAAGCTGCACGTACAGGTCCTCCTCACAAGACGGCGCGTAGAACTGCGCGTGCGGCGTAGTAGCCGCACATGCCATGCACCCCCCCACCAGGAGGGGTCGATGACGAGCAGAGGTAAATGCTCTTATTTGGAGTTGAATACTGCACGAGTCGCGGCACGGGCCGGGTGAAGTGCTGCCATATGTCGCGGAAGCCAGGCGCGAAGCGTTCGATCTGCGCCTCTATGCGCTCCGTCATGTCGAAGGTTGACCCATTGGGGACGTGACAGTAGGCCCATAGCGTGTGCTTCCCCTGTGGCGCTCGCGTGGGATCGAAAAGGCTTGGCTGGACGAGTACCACAAAGGGCCGCTCGGGGTGCTCGCCTTCCCATACGGCCCGTTCGGCAGCAGCGATCTCTGGCAGCGTGCCGCCCAGGTGAACAGTTCCCGCGCGTGCGCAAGCTCCGGCCTTCCAGGGAACCGGGCCATCAAGCGCCAGGTCAATCTTGAATACACCGGGGCCATAGCGATAACGTTCGAGCCGCTGCTTATACCTGTCCGGTAGGCGATCTCCTGCAATGCACAGCAATTGCCTGGGCGTCACATCGAACAGGACGGCACGCGCTTTGGGTAAGCTCTCGAAAGATTTGACCTGCACGCCCGTGACGATCTCCCCGCCGAGCGAACAGAGATAAGCCGCCATGGCATCGACGATCTTCTGCGCGCCCCCACGAGGCAGCGGCCATCCAACGGCATGTCCAAGCATGCCCAGGACTAATCCAAAGGCGGTCGACTGTAGTTCCTCCAGCGGCAGCATCGAATGCGCGCACATGCCGGCCAGCAGGGCACGCGCGGGATTTTCCCTGAACCACATATTGGCAAAGCCCCTGGCAGGAAGCAGCGCCGGTATGCCAAAGCGGGCAAGGGCGAAGAGATGGGTCGTCAATGGATACGGGCCGAGGATGGCTGTATCAAGCTTGCTCCAATTGGCAGCAAGCGGCCCCATCAATCTGCGGTAGGCGGCGGCATCGCGTCCCAGTGTTGCGCCTGTCGCCTCCACCGAACGCTCAAGTACGGCTGCCGTACCATCGTTGAAGGGATGCGCAAGTGGCGCCAGTGGGTGAATCCACTCCAGCCCGTATTGCTCAAGTGGAAGCGTTCTCAGGAACGGCGAGGCCAGCCCAAGCGGGTGAATCGCCGAACAGACATCATGTTGAAAGCCTGGTAGGGTCAGCTCCTGTGTTCGAGAGCCTCCACCAATGGTATCCCTGGCCTCGAAAACAATCACCGATCGACCCGCTTGTGCTATTGTGATAGCGGCTGCGAGGCCATTTGGCCCCGAGCCGACGACTATTGCATCATAAGTGCGATGCTCAGACATGCCAAAACTTCTATCTACGTATTACTACTCTTTTTCTTCTCAGGTCGAACTCGTTTGCGTATCCAGCGTATGGGAGCAGTCATTTTATACATCGTCGTACGCATAGCTGCATTATGCCATATATTCCTGGCTTCCGACCACTGGAACCTCGGGTCGATACATACCACTTCCGTCTGCACCAGTTCATTCACGCCAAAGTGTTCACCCACCGCCTTGAGCGTATGCTGCCAAAACCTATCTTCTTGTTTATGACCACCCAGGCGGAAGCCGATTTCGTATATGGGATCGTTGGCACGAATCAGCACCAGTGCCTGTGCGATGGTACAGCTGTCCTCCTCGTAGGCGCTGAAGGTAATCCAGCCTGCAAACATATGGCCCTGTGGAGTCATCAGTGTGAAGGACTCGTCATCGGCGTAGAGCACCAGCACTCCCGTGGAAAGCTGCATACCTCCCGGCATCGCCAGGTTGAGCAGCGCGACCTCGCCGGGAGCAATACCGGTCAGCGGCCCATAAAAGCGACTACCCACGGGCCAGAACTTCGGGAAGTGTTCCTTCCATACCTTGATAACTTCTTCCGGCTGGACTGTAGCGCCGCTGAGGCGAATGCGGTACGTTTTCTGCCACATTGGGCCAAAACCTTCCAGTGGTCCTACGGCACGCCGTCCCTCCACGTTCAGGTTCAGCGCTCCGGTTGGCACACGAGTAACCTTCAAAGACGAAACCTGCTGCGCCCAGTAGGCGGCGTCGCGTGGTTTCCCACCGTCGGATGGAGTGGATGGTGTGGTCATGGTTCTGTGATCTCCTTCCTGGAATAGGCCGGTCGAGTCCCTCTTATTGGCAACCGAAGATGATTAAGAGGCCTGTGCCGCAACCAGGGCTTCAGCCTCTGTCTCATAGATCTTGATGGCGTCGCTCAGACGCGTAATTTCAAAGATGTTCCGGTAATGATCGCTCAGTCCATAGGTCAACATGCGCTGTCTCTGTCGATTGACGCGAATGAGCAGTGTGACGAGCAGGCCAATCCCACTACTGTTCATGTACTCCAACCCGCTGAAGTTCAGGATAATGATGCGGGTAGTTGGAGTGCTGGACTCGGTGTAGGCCGACATGAGCGCGTTTTCTGCCTGGGCAGAGACTTCCCCCTGTACATCGATAATACTGGTCGTGGCTGATACCCGACGAACATTCATCACGGCTTTAGCCTGGGGCATAGTGTTACTCCTCCATTAATTGTGTTAATGCTAAAAGCACTTAATCACTATTCTAACGACAAGAAACCAGATTTTTACGCTATAGAATCACTGGCTGGTTCGCTCAGGATTTAATTATAAACTATCACGCGGTATTAGAGCGTGTCTGATTCTCAGCGTCTTCACCTTCTCTCCCGGTGCTCGCGCGGCTTCGCCACGCAAACAATTAATGTTTGTTGTGTGGACCATGCGCCAAGCGCATGGTCCACACAACAAACAAAATCAGGCAAGCGCCGCAGGCGCGAGCAAGCGAGCGGGATGGCAATCAGGCTCGCTCTAAGGAGTACTACACTTCATAATCCAGAATCCACAACACGGGACGTTTTAGCGTGCTGATTGGTATTCTCTTCATGATGGCGTTACGTGTGTTAGATATCCCTGGATTCTCTACCTGGACAATCTGCCCGAGAAGCCTTGCCAGGAATGCAATCATATTCGCTCGCCTGACACGGCGTTTCTCATAAAGCTTCAAAGCAGCAACGATATTCTCCTCGGCTTTAAGACACGCCCCCAATACTGCTGCATCCTCAATGGCCTGGCATGCTCCCATACCTAAATTAGGTGTCATAGTGTGGGCTGCGTCACCCAGCAGCGCTACACGCCCATGGCTCCAGTGGCGTAATGGCTCGCTCTCATAGATATCGTTACGCAAGATATCTGTCTCCTTCGTCGCCTCGATAATCGCTGGTATTGGGTCGTGCCAGTCGTGGAAAAGCTCTAACACTTCGCGCTTTCTACCAATAGATTTATCATGCTCGCCTTCGGGAGTATACTTTTGGGCCCACCAGTATGCGCGTCCGTGGTTCATGGGAGTGAAGCCAAATTGATAGCCCTTGCCCCACGTCCATGTCTGTCCTGTTCCTGTGATATGGGCAAGACCACGCCAGCACGCGTACCCGGCATATCGCGGCTTCGTCACGCCGAACAATTGTGACCGGATGACCGAGTGAAGACCATCTGCACCGATTAACACATCACCTTCTGCTTCCCGTCCATCGGCAAATCGAGCAGTCACAAGTGCAGTATCCTGCGTGAAGCCCACGCACCTGGCTCCCAACTGTACTTTGTCTTCACCGAGTGCTTTTAGCAACATCGCAAGTAGTTCTGCGCGGTGGACGACTGTGTTGATTACTCCTAATTTTTTAAGCAGGTCCTCTGCTCTCAGCTCCGTCAATATATCCCCCTGCCACGTACTGATACTTCCCCCGGTCACCGATTCACCTATCGTTTCAACGATATCGGTCAATCCCAGCCTGGAGAGCGCCCTCAAGGCGTTGGTCCACAACGGCAGCCCTGACCCCACTTCTCTCAGTTCGTCGGCCTGCTCGAATACAGTCACATCCAGGCCCGCCTGCTGTAAAGCCAGGGCTGCCGTAACGCCTCCAATGCCTCCACCAATGACGATCGCTCTTCTATTGACACTCGATTGCATACAAGCTATATTTCCCTTGTTGTTTATGCCTGTGCTTTTCTATTATAGAGTATAGACAAACGGGTCCGGCTATTGCAATGGCCCAACATACTCATCAGAAACATTATGCCTATGTCTGTGACCTGTTTCGTAATGTTTCTCGTAACGATAAATGGACGTAATGGCCCTACAATATAAGTAGATAGAAGAATGAAAAAGGATTGATCGCACTGCGGTGCGCTACTAGAAGGAGTATTCAAAAATGTTTGCTATCAAAACACTTAAGAATGGTATCAAACAATGGCGTTCAAAAGGCTTTATGCTTCTTACCGGCGTTCTTGCTCTTGCCTTACTGGCAGGAGGGATGTTTGAATTTGTCCCGGCCTGGATTTTCAGGAACCCGCCTGATGCGATCCATCTCTGGCATATCGCGGAACTGGGAGCCCTCTCGGCGATTTTCCTGGGTGGTATCATGCTCGCGCTGCTGCGGCAGCCAGAAGAGAAGCCGCTCCTGGCACAGTTCTTCGTGGTAGGTGGCGTCATCCTGGCTCTCAGTATCGCACCCTTTGAGATCAAGGGGACTGCATTGCTGCTCATCGTCGCACTGTTTGCGCTGACCTACCCCAATCGCCGGGGCCTGTTGAGCTTCTCGCGTGAAGGGTCCACCAGCAAAGCGCTGCTGGCGCTCAGCCTGCTCTTCGCTGCGTTCCTTCTGCCGGTTGCCTGGCGCGAGACCCAGTGGCAGATCGTTGGTATGACTCAAAACGATGTGCATGCCCTGCTGTTGCACTGGATCGGCTCGGCCGCGCTCATGGTCCTGCTCATCCTGGCCGGCCTGCTGTCGTCCACGAAACGTCCCGGTTGGAAAGAGCTGGGCGTCATCACAGGCGCAACCTACTGCTACCTTGGTGTAATAGCAATGCTCGTGCCGGGGGATGCCGGTAGCTGGGGCTATACCGGTGGATTGTTCTCGATCATCGGTGGCATCCTGTACATGCTCTTCACTCTGGTGGAAGTCCAGAGCGCCAGGGCCGCTGCGGAGCCTGTCACAAGGAAAGCTTTCACTCTTGAGATGTCGCCCGCGCGCACCACGGAGAAACCGCTCGAAACGGTGCCTGTAAGGTAAGACACAAGAAGGTGGTGCAGGGATACGGGGGCATTCCCGTACACCCTGCCCTGCTTATCCATATGGAAGGAACAAAACTATGAAACTCGTGATTTTTGGTGCTGCTGGCGGCACCGGCCGCATTCTGGTTGAGCAAGCGCTGGCGAAAGGACACGAGGTGACTGCTTTCGACCGCCACCCGGGAGCGCTCACGATACAACACCCGAAGCTCTCGCTCGTCCAGGGCGATGTCTTCGATCCGGATCAGGTCGAGGCAGCGATAGCCGGACAGGATGTAGTGATCTGCGTGCTTGGCGTGAAGCCGGGAAGCACAATGCCAGTATGCTCGATCGGAACGAAGAACATCATCGCGGCGATGCAGAAACTGGGCGTGAAACGCTTCATCTGCCAGTCTTCGTTCGCAGTAGCAGCTTTGGATGGAGAGTGGCGAGAGGCTCCCTGGGTCTTGCCCCTGATCTTGCCGTTCTTTCCCAAGGTGAAGGCCACGTTTGCAGATCAGGTAAAACAGGAGCAATTCGTCCGGCAGAGCGACCTCGACTGGACCCTCGTGCGCCCCGCCAGATTAATCAACGAACCTGCGAAGGGAACCTACAGGGTGGGCGATCCTCTGAAGATAGGGCTCAACTCGAAGATATCCCGTGCCGATGTTGCCGACTTCCTGCTCAAGCAGGCAAACGCCAATACCTATATACACCGGGTGCCCCGCCTGAAGTACTGAGATCAACTACTCCTTCTAGCAAGTGCCTGGACTCACGAGGTCCAGGCGCTCTTTGTAATCTATTGGGCTATGCAAGTCGTAATACAGGTCAGGAAGACGATACGGAGAATATACTATGACTTGCCAGGAATTTGAAGAACTATCAGGAGCACATGCACTTGATGCCGTTACTTCTGAAGAACGCGAAGCGGCGCATGCGCACCTCACGCAGTGCGCGAGTTGCGCTCGCCAATACCAGGAGTTGCGCTCTGTAGTGGCGCTTTTAGCGCTCTCTGTTCCGCAGGTGGACCCTCCGGCATCGCTGAAAAAGCGTATCCTCATGGCCCTCCAATAAAAGGAGAGCCACGACATTCTCCTCTATTGCACGCTGCGCCCGCGGCATGCCATATACATTGTCCAGTAAAAGAGCAGCGTACCCAGGCTGGATACCCCTATAATCAGCCACAGGTAGCTGTCCAGGCTTGTCAACAGGGAGGCATCGCCCACTCCTACACTATTATTCAAGCAGTTTGTACAACACCCGCCTGGACCCCCATCGCGTGGTTTTAGCTCTGCTCTTGCGATATTGCTCATGGTCGGCGTCGCATCGCAGCTATCGACGGTGGCCGTAGCAGCCGGAGTGGCACGTGGAGACACTACTGGTGCCTGCTTGTGACGCGGCTGGTGATGTTTTTGGGCCTGGTTTGATTGCGTAGGAATGATTAGACTTGGCACGCTTACTACTGGCGTCTGATTGCCTGGCACATTGCTGTTTCTGGTTGCGCGAGGGGGAGCAGACCTGTGTGACCCTACTTCTATCGCCATAATCAAAAGTAGGGATGTACTGATACAAATGAGAAGAAATGCTAGCAGTCCCAGCTTTCCCCGACTTCTTGAGCCCCGGTTCCATAGCACCATCAATGTGTCGATCATCTTCGCTTCCTATCCTTTCCCCCATTCCTGGCTGGAGACTCTTCAAATCGTTCACCGGGTTCTGTATACATCCAGGTTGCTCTTTCTTGCAATCGCTGCAGGATATATTCCAGGTACATTGCGCATTCCAGTGGGCGGCGCATCTCAAAAATACGCCGCTTTTGCCAGTGATCTACCTGCAGCGCTATTGCTCCACGCAAACGAGAGACGTGCAGCAGGTTGATATAATCCAGCATAACCTGGCATTTACGTCCAATATAGATCACTCGCCTGCTGGTCAAGATTAACATCCCCTGGTCCAGTACCGGGTACAGCCTGCCTCTACCATAGAGGGAACTGGAAAGCTTGCCAAGATATTCTAGGGATGCTCCTTGCCATGTTGAATGGAGACGCCCCGGCGGAGTCTCGCCGTGCTCACCACAAAGCGCTGCCTCGGTGATGTAGTGAGCTTGTTCGCCGTCTAGCATATGCACAGGAACCGCTACCTCGGGCAGACCCACTTTGGAGGGTACCTGTCGCCCGGACTGGTTCTCGCGCATGCTGTCCTTGCTATGCCATTGCAGCGATCTTTGCCGGAAACGCTCTACGCGCACGCGGGATCGCGTGTGTTCGCACTGGTCCCTGAGCATGCGCTTCCCGTCTGGAATTTCGACTTCCTCTGTGGCTGCTTGCGCCAGTTCTTCCCTCTGAGTAGTATGGGATGCATTGAGCCATGCAGTCAGGTGTGCAACCGTTTTCTGTGCATCCTCGATCTCAGGAATGCCGGCCAGAACGAGCTTCCTCTCTCCGAAAGAGAGTTCGAGATGAGCGGAAGGAATGCCCATAACGCTGCGGTAGACTGAGCGAACGTGGGTCAGGCCGTTCAACGCGTGACGCATCCCATTCGCTTCGAGGTAGTCATTATAGAGCTGGAAGACCCGCCCCCACCCGTACGTACACGTGGCTATCGGTGATTCACTCTGCATCTGTCCATCCTCCACCCGTGCATCCATATAGTGAAAAACAGCTTTTCAATACATTAAGACGAGAGGCAGTGCGACATGTAACGAGCATCGATACATCCATCGCTATAAATATGATATCAAATCCTATTAAACGGTAACTGAAAAGAGCGGGGTCCAGGTGGCGGCTAGCCCCCGCCAGGGGCTCTCATGGGTAGGTTTTTTTGGAAACGTGCTCCTCAGTCCGTAGGGGCGAGGGCGGTGGAGGGCGGTGGGGAGGGCCTTTATGGTCGCCCGTGGGTGGGGTCGTTCCTCGTGCTGGTCCATTCCTGAGCGAGGCGGGCGACCATAAAGGTCCCCACTCCGCGCCACTCCACTCCCGCCCCTACGGAGGGGATGGCTTAACTTGACGCCAATGGGGGTGTCCCCAAATAATCATTCATGAAACGGATTTGGTATGAGGGGACCTGGAGAATGGCTGCTCAGCGTTTGCCGGGCATCTTCTTTCCTATCTTCAGCAGGATCAAGCGCAAGAGCACATTGCGCAAGTGCGGCCAGAGGCGCGCCAGGTCGTCCTCCTCGGCGGCATAGGGCGTTTCGTGGGGCGCAGCCCAGCGGTCGCGTACGAAAAGTTCGGTCAGCCGCCGCATGGGCGCAGCTTCCTGGGGGAAATATTGACTCAGCGTGCGACTGTACTCAAAGGGCGTTTGCCATTCCCTGGGCGGCAGACCAGCCCAGCTTGCGATGCGACATGCGCGCCAGAACATGCCCGGCACGACATGCGCGCCGGCATAGAGATTACGCCACCAGTAGGAGCACAGGGCCAGCAGTAGGAAGCTTAGGGAACCGAACAACGCCAGCAGCGACAGCCCTAGCAGGAGGCCCGGGGGTTGATTTGCGGCCGAGGAGCTGTCGCCCGGGCCCGTACGGCCCCCGCTATGGTGAGTTCCCCGGCTAGAGGTCGGCTTAGATGGCGTATGCTTACCCGTGTGCCCGGTCGATGAAGGCGGTGTGCTGGAACCCGGTTTCGTCTGGTGAGCGGAGCTGTTCAGGGAGAAGCCAGGTGTCGGGTCAAAGTTGATCCAGCCGTGACGCGGAAAGTAGACCTGGACCCAGCTATGTGCATCTTCGCCATTGACAATCCACACCTTGCGATGCGTGTCAAAGTGTCCAAAACTGAAGCCATTGACCATGCGTGCCGGAACGCCCAACAGGCGCGCCATCATCGTCATCGTCGTTGCGTAGTAGGTGCAGTAACCCTGGCGCTTCTGTAAGAGCCAGGATGCTACATCTACGTTATCGGGCACCGCCGGGTTAGTCAAAGAGTAGGTGAATTGCGTTGGATCATTCAGGTGATCCTGCAGCATCTTCATAGCGGCGTACATGCTTGTTGAGCCCTGCGTCCACTGTCGTGCGGTTGACAGGACGCGGGACGAGAGGTCCCCGGGCGTTTGTAGGTACAGTTTCTGCAGAGCGGGAGAGTTAGTGTCATCAGGCCACAGGTCCTGCCCTGGCAGTGAAATGGCCGGCAGATCCCCCACATTGGCCTTTGGGACATTGGATGTAACCTTGTAGTGTTCGCCAGGCGCAAGCGGGCTCTGCTGCATCCAGGTGCTCGTCGTCCCGTTGGTGTCAACGGTTGTATCGACATCAAACATAGAGGGTTCCGCGGGTGCAAAGATATAGTGTTTCTGGCTCTGCAGCGGCTGCACAATTACCACGTTCGTTGTTGCCCGGGTCACGTTGTTTTCCGCCGTATCCGCGGGCAAGGATCTTCCCGCGGCAACGCTCTGCTGTCCACTGGGAGGCGATGCCAGCCAGGTGTGTCCATCGAAGTGATCGTAGGTGAAACCTTCAAGATACTGCGGCGCGGCTGTACTGGAATAATACAATACTTCGCCGCTGGGCAGGCTTATACTCCCGGTAACTGTGAGATGATCGCTGAAAAAGTTGGCCGGGCTCTGAAACGCTCGCAGGATCGAACCAGGATCGTTTAACGAGAAGTTCCCGTGGGTAACACCTGACCAGGTATTATCCAGTCGATTCCAGAAGGCTGCTCCGGCCGCTGGCTCGCCTGCCGTAGGCAATACCCAACTGACTGACAGGATCAGGAGCGCGAGGATGGAGGTCCACTGCATGAAACTCCAGCTTATCTTCCGCAGCCAGGTGCGGTCTGTGTGCAATCCATCGCTTTTCCACTGCGCCAGTTTTGTGGCGAGCTGGATGCGCGCAATCAACAGAGTCAGAGCTGCCAGTAAGATAAAGATCCATAAAGATAGATTGTGCTTCGCAAAATTCGCTTTGCTCACATAGTTCAGATTGATCAGCAGAATAGAGCAGTAGACCAGCCCGGCCAACCATGGCAGGCGGGCACGATACGTCAGCCAGGTGCCGAAATAGCCGAGATAGAAGCAGAGGAATGAGAGATAGAAGAGAAAAACCAGGTCGGTACCCGGCGGCGTGGTAGCGGCTAGGCCGCTTGTAATCGCCGCGCGTAAGCTTTGTAGTAAGAACAACCAGGACTGGTGAAATGCTATGGCGCTGGCCAGCCAGATCGAGAGCCAGTGGCCCGCAAGACAGGCCGCCATATGCAGTATGGCCTGTGGTATCTGGCGAATTTTTGCAATGACCAGGCCTAGCAGCAAACCGAAGCCCGCGCTCCAGAAGAGAATGAAGGTATGACCTACCCAGTTGGCCGCGATAATAGTAGAAATGACGGCGTAAACTGCCGCGGCCAGTAACAGCAGCGCAAACCAGCCTTCTGCCGGCGCCAGCGCCAGGCGAGGTCTTGTTTTCTGCAATGCAGGCGCTGGGTCCTGGCGTTGTGGTGCTGGCGTTGCTGGTCTGGGGCGGGGAGGCGTTGCTGGTCCCGGTACGTACTGCGAACCGCGCCCTTCGAGCCCCGGCGAGGGATGGGGCTCAACTACACCTGACCGCATTAAGTGCTCCTCTACATAGGCATTTATACTTGTCTTTGCCATTGTACACTATCAACTGCTTTTGAATCTATATATCGGCTTACAAAGTCATAAGGCAATGTGTTGCTGTCATAGGAAAGGGGTGCAGGACAAGCCCCTGCCCTCGCACCTTCTTCTCTTTTCCAAAAGCTTTTGGACATATATAAGCAGTATCAGCATATTAAGTATACGCTAACTCACGCCTGCCTGTGGCATACATAACCAGAAGGGCTATGCGTACTGCTTTTAAAAATCAGGTCTGAAGGGCCAGGGGTTTCCAATCGTGGGCTTTGATCAGAAAGCCCTGGAGTATCATCTCCACCGCCCGTTCCAGATTCATCACAATGTGGAACGGCCCAGGCGCTTCGTGGGCATGTTCGCGCAACTGTTCTCTACCGAGGCCCGTGAGGACTAGCACAGAGGGAATGCCGGCCGCAAACCCTGCACCTATATCAGTTATGCTATCGCCGATGAGGATGGCATCGTTCATATCGATGCCCAGCTCATCACGAGCGTACAGCAGCATGCCTGGCTGCGGTTTGCGACAGAAGCAGCCCGCATCTTTGCCATGCGGGCAGTAGTAGACCTTTCTAATTGTGCCGCCGACCTGAGCGATTTCAGCCGTCATGCGACGGTGAATATCCTCCACCGTTTTTACTGCCACTATTCTACGCGCTATGCATGCCTGGTTGGTGCAGACAATAATGTGGTGACCAGCATGGGTGAGTCTGGCCATAGCTTCTTTGGAGCCCGGAAGAAAGCGGAACTCCTGCCAGCTTTTGACGTAATCTGTTCGGTTTTCGTTGATCACCCCGTCGCGATCAAGAAATATCGTAGACACTAGAAGACCTCTACCCGAGAGATGTGAAGATGCAAAGAGAGCTCATCTGGCTCAGAGCGGGCATACAGGTGAGCAACATGACGCATGTGGCGTGTTATGACATGCGCCAGGATCATATGGGCATCTTCTTCCTGCTCGATATTCTGACCCGGGACAAGCACATATGCATCAACCATATCCTTCATTTTCCCGCCTCGCGCTCCTAACAGACCAATGGTCGTAGCTCCTACCTGCATTGCCAGGCAGAGGGCGTTGATCACGTTGGGCGAATTCCCACTCGTACTGATGCCTATCGCGGCATCACCTGGCTCGATCATATTGGCCAGTTGCTCTGCAAAGATGTGTTCGTAGGCGGTATCGTTGCTCCAGGCAGTGATCAGGGGAACGTGGTCGGTGAGTGAGATGGCCTTCAGGCGCGGTGCCCCCGCTACGATCGTATTTTTGGCCAGATCGAGTGCGAAATGCGAGGCAGTCGCTGCACTGCCACCATTGCCCATGATGAAGATCCGATGGCATTCCAGGTATACCCGTTCGAGCAAGTACAGCACTTTCTGCAGATGCGGCTGTGAGATAGCACGCAACATATGGTCCACTTCAGTAAAATATGTATTGATCGCGTCCACAACCAGTACCTCCCTCCTCCGTGTGTTCAAACGTGGGTGCCCCCTGGGGAACTATCTCTGGTGGTCTCCGCTCAGAGCGTTGAGGACCACCTCAGCCCCCTCCCGCGTAAAGTGGAAGTTCATGCGCTTGAGCCCGCGCTCCTCCAGGGCGTCTGTCACAGCCTGCTGGGTGTGCTCAGAGCTATAGAGCAGCAAGAAGCCTCCGCCTCCAGCTCCCGTGATCTTTCCCGCCGTTGCTCCATGTGCCAGCGCGACGCTGTAACAGTCATCGATAAAGCCGTTGGAGAGGCCGGGGGCCAGCCGCCGCTTCTCCAGCCAGGCGCTATGTAGCAGGCAGGCAAACTCGTCCAGGTCACCCTGTTCCAGGCATGTTCGCACCTCCCCCGCCATGCGCTTGAGGTGGTGCAGCGGCTCCAGCACCCTCGGATCCTGTTCCTGCGTGGATTGGCGCTGGTGCTTCAGGATCGAGGTCGATGCCCGCGAACTGCCCGTAAAAAAGAGCAGCAAGCGGTTTTCCAACGTCTGTCGTACTTCTGGGGCAACCGATACCGGTTCCACCGTCACTCCTTCGCCGGTAAAGGTAATCGCATTAAGACCGCCAAAGGCGGAGGCATACTGATCTTGCTTGCCAATCGGCATGCCCATCTTGCCAATCTCAATCCAGGAAGCCAGGTCGGCCACCTGCTGCCTGGTCATCGGCTGCTCCAGCAGCGTAGAGAGCCCGCGCACCAGCGCCACCGCCGCTGCACTCGAGGACCCTAGACCCGTGCCCGGCGGCACTTCGCTGGCCATAAAGAGATTGAGGCCGCAGCGTACACCAAAATGGTGGAGGATGGCTTTCGGGAGCGCGAGATCGCCATCCCAGTAGAGGTCCTGATAGGGCGAATGGCGGAACAGCGAACGGTAATCCGCTGAGATCAATTGCAGATCTTCCGACGCATCGGGGGTGATGATCGTATAAAAGTATTTGTCGATCGTGGCGCTGACGACGAGGCCGCCATAGCGAGCATAATAGACTTCTAGATCAGTCCCACCACCAGCAAAACTAATGCGCATAGGTGCCCTGGCGATAAGCATGGTTCTCTCCTCAAGGATTGCCCTTCCACATTTTAGTGCAGTATGCACCCTCCCTGGTCAGACCCCGGTACAGGCAAACAAGACCTTCAATGTCTTGCACAAAATCAGCAAATCATTAATGCATGATCGCGTATCAATATATTTCATGTCAAGCAGTACGCGCTCGTCATACGAGATATGCTGGCGCCCACTAATTTGCCAGAGGCCTGTAATGCCTGGTTTTACTGAGAGCCTTTTATGAGCATACTCGCCAAAGCGCGATAGTTCACTGGGATGAATGATGCGAGGGCCAACCAGCGACATCTGCCCCAGCAGCACGTTGAAGAGTTGCGGGAACTCGTCCAGGCTGGTCCGGCGAATAAATCTACCCAGGTGAGTAATACGCGGATCTTCCAGCAGCTTCATGTTTTGCTGATATTCCCGCAGCAGTTTGGGATGCTGTTCGAGATAGGCATCCGCATCAGGGATCATCGTCCGGAACTTGAGGGCGAAGAAGCGTTTCCCGCGGTAACCGATGATCTCCCTGAAATAGAGGACGTCTCCCCCATCATCGAGTTTGATACAAAGAGCGAGAACCAGAAAGACAGGCAAGAGCATTACGAGACCGAACAGGGCGAATACAATGTCTATCAGGCGTTTTACAATGGAGTAGAGTAGAGAAGGTTCATGAACTATATCGGTTCTCAAGGCGCCCATAGTGAAAGCGCTGCTGCTCTGATCACGGGCTGCCGGGCTTTCTTCTCTATATCTCGGTATGGTCGTGGTTACGTGTTCCATTTGGACATCCCCTCTATCAACGAATTTCCCTTCATGCCTTAAGGGTACCAAAAACGGACATTTTATGAGTAGTGAAAGTGTTGAGATATAGTTATAATTACATCGACGGAGTTAAGATTTCTCCATAACAAGTTGTTCATGGAGGTCAACATGCTTAGATTTTCTCATCACCCTGCTTGCCCGGCGGATCAGGCGTAGCTGCCTCGCGGTCCCAGTTGGGAATACTCAGCACTAAGCCGAGGAAAAACCAGGAATAGGATATTCCTACGAGTGGCCCTGTTCCTCCACCGGCAGCGGTGGAAGGAAGAAAAGAGTCAGTGAAGAAGGTGGCAAAAAGCAATGCCGTAAAATACCCCAGGTATGCCAGTGCAAGCCCTTTTCCTGTAGGCGATAGTGCCGTGTTGAAGCGCTTGAGAGCCACTCGCCCCATCATAATGATTGTCAGCAGTAAACAGATCAGGCCCTGGACCCCCATCTCAGCGAGCACTGAAAGGAACTGATTATGGGCAACGCCTACAACGTCGGTGCCATAGGCAAGATCAAAAAACTGGAAATTCCCTGCCCCAACCCCCATGAACGGGCTGCGCTGCCAGATCGCAATTGCATCCCGCCAGATATCGATGCGATCAATCCCATAGGCTTTTGCAGGGTCGAAGAAGTCCAGGACACCTGGCGCGAAGACAAGTAGGAGAGGCAAGACCATGAATGGGAGGAGCAATGCGAACGGACTCTTGAAGCGCAGCCATAAGATGACACAGACTGCCAGAAAGAATGCAACCCATGCCTCGCGGCCAAATGACATCACTACGGCTGCAGCAAATATGCAGGTCAGTAGGCCTAACCACAGGCGGGTCGTTCCCTTCCGTGCGTAGAGCATCTGGCCGAAGGCAAGGCAGGCAAAGAACGCGTTGGTGATTCCCAGTCCGCTGGAACTTGCTCCGAGGACCTCGGGACGCCGGACACCCAGAATGATGTCCTGTGAATAGAGCCCAAGCGGTGCTGCAAAAACCGTTCCCAGGCCGTAGAGCAAACCCATTCCTATGTACGCTCCAAGCATCAATCGAGCATCTCTCGGTGTGTGGACTATGCCGGGTACAATAATGGTAAACAATGGTAGGCTGATGAGTAGAATCATTTCGACGAGATTGACCAGTAGGAGTGGGGCATCAGAATGCGCAAACGCGTAGCTGACGTGGAGGTCTGGAAACAGGTGCGAATAGAGGATAGATAGGAAGCCGATGAAGACAAGGCAGATGAGGGGCACCAGGATGCCCGGCTCCCCTCGCGCCGCTCCTGCTTTGCGCTCAGACAACCCCCCTTGTAGCAGCCAGATCACCACGATCAGCGCAAATAGCAGGTTCCCAATGTAGAGCCGTGACAGGATTCCCGAACTACTCACTGTGAGGAAACCACTGGGACCCGCCACCAGGATATAGAGAGGAAGTGCAAGTCTGGGCTGCATGAAGAAAAACACGATCAGATTGAGCACCAGTGCCCCCATCAGCCCAAAAATAGGAGATGACAGCGTGAGGAATGCCAGCGCGATGTTCAATGCCATGTAGATGATAAAGGTCGTACTGATCGCCCTGGGTGGTAGGACAAAAGAACTCAGTTTAGAGGGGAAAGATCTATCTCGCACCATGGTAGTCTTCTTTCATCCGTCATAGATAAACATCCCAAGGGCCAAAGCATCTACGCTTTTGCACGACTAGCATCACACTTCGATCCATGTTTTGTCTACGATCTTATTCTGTCTCCTAGAAACCACACTTCAGTGTAGCAGGCAGCCATGTATGGTTGGTGATGAATGAGTTAAGATTATATGCTTAAATCGCTATATCTGGTTAATATTTCTCAATGATTTACATGGGCAATTACAAATAATATCAAGTGGAAGGTATTCTTATGGAGTAAACTACCGTAACCCATTCTAAACCCAATCATCACCGTAGTGATATTTTCAAGCCTATCCATCACTGCTATCATAAGACGCAAACGGAAAGGAGCACTCCCACTGTGAAGCCACTACGTATTGGTTTCGACCTCACTGCAATCTGGCGACATCAAACGGGCATTTTTCGTTATGCAGCAGAAGTCGCCCATCATCTGCTCTTACTTCAAGAGTCCGAACCCCATATACGCTATGTCTTCTTCTTTGCACGCGAGATACATCCAGATTTCGTAGCCTTTCAGGACTCTTTCGATGCCGTCAACTGCCCCACTACGAATGAATTACTTATCAAGCAGTGCTGGTTCCCATTTATCTTGCCACGTCTCGACCTGGACGTGATGCACTATCCCTCTTTTCCTCCACCTTACTTTCACCCGTTTGGGCCCCGTACTATCATGACCCTGCATGATGCCGGGCCATGGCGTTATGCCCGTGCGCTGACCTTGCACGGGCGATTGTACTTTCGCACCCTGCTGGCACGGGGAGTCCGAACCTGTACCCAGGTCATCACCGTTTCGAACCATGCGAAATCGGAGATTGGGCATTTTTTAGGGGAGTCTTCCCTCTCTAAAGTTTCTGTGATTCCCGAGGCGGCGCGGCCGGCATTTGCTATTCCTCGCAGCGACTCCTTTAAGCAAGAGGTGCAAGCGCGTTATCAACTCCCTGAACGCTACTTACTTGCCGTTGCCACCACGGAACCACGCAAAAACCTGGTGACCCTGCTTGATGCCTATAAACAGTTGAAGAACGAACTTGGTGCGTCATGTCCTCTACTCGTCATCGTGGGTCGTAAAGGATGGAATTGTGACGATATTCTTAGCTATATGGCAGAACTTGAAGATGCAGTACGCTTTCCAGGTTATGTTTCCGATGAGGAGTTGATTGCGCTCTATCAGATGGCAACGTGCCTGGTTTTCCCATCTCTTTATGAGGGCTTCGGCCTGCCGGTGCTCGAGGCTATGACGGCAGGCTGCCCGGTCATTACCTCCACAACCTCCGCGTTACCAGAAGTAGCAGGGAATGCAGCATTGCTGGTAGACCCGCTCAACGCTCGAGGGATTGCAGCGGCTCTGCAACAGGTATTGCAAGATGAAGATCTACGGACACGCATGATACATGATGGGCATATATGGGCAGCGAGCTTCTCCTGGCAAGAAACAGCCAGGATGACCAGGGAGGTATATATCATGGCCGCTGGCTCAGCCTCTTCGTTATAATCCTATGTCATCCTGTAATCCTATGTCATCCTGTAATCCTATGTCATCCTGTAATCCTATGTCATCCTGAGCGAAGCGAAGGATCTCGTCAGCGTCAATTTGGACAATGTAGCGCAAAGTCCGAGCCTCCCCGTGTCCTCCAGCGCCTCCCCATGTCATCCTGAGCGCAGCGAAGGATCTCATCCTCCTTGCCATGCTTCACTCACGTCTCGCCACTCAGGATTAACGGACTCGATCAAGGCCAGCTTCTTTGCGCGCATCCAGCCCTTGATCTGCTTCTCCCGCGCGAGAGCAGCGTACACATCGGTAGTCTCTTCAAAGTACACTAAGCGTGTCATATGATACGTGCTTGTAAAGCCTGCAACCAGGTTGATGCTGGTGTTCGTACATGCGCCGCTGCAGGTTATTGGTGACGCCTGTGTAGAGTGTTTTTGAGGAATTCGTCATGATATAAACGTAGTAGTACTTCATCTTCTGGTACCCTCGCTGGTCGCCCTGATTACTGTTCTCTCTTGGTATCACTCATGCTGTTGCCCTCACTTGTCACCCCTCGCTGATGTGTCATCCTGAGCGAAGCGAAGGATCTGGGCTTGAAGGGCAGAGATGCTTCCCCTTCGCGGAGTTTCCCCTTGAGCGAAGCGAAGGGCTCAGGGCTTCGGCTCCTGCACTCAGCATGACAGTGCTATCTGCTGCCGTGCTCTGGCCAGGCGATAGGCTGTCCCCGCTTGTCACGCCAGCGCCTCTTTGTGTTTGCCGAGTGGTGTCGAGTGCTCTGGCCAGGCGATAGGCTGTCCCCGCTTGTCACCCTGAGCGTAGCGAAGGGTCTGTCTGCCGCCCTCGATTGTCATCCTGAGCGCAGCGAAGGGTCTGTCTCGAAGAGCAGAGATGCTTCGCTGCCCCTTCGCGGAGTTTACCCTTGAGCGCAGCGAAGGGCTCAGGGCTGCGGCTCACTCAGCATGACAGTGTTGGACCTTCCCGTCGTGCTCTTTGGGTACCCCTTGCATTCGCCAGCAAATCTTAAGTATGGACGGTTTTTTCCAACGATTCAGCCGTTTGTGTTGCGACATTCTCGGTAGCGGAGCCGATCACCTCTGCATACACCGCAAACAATTGTGCTGCTATCTCAGCCTGACCAAAGCGTGTTGCTGCCTGTCGCCGCCCTTCAGCTCCCATCCGTTGGCGTAATGTAGCATCACCCAGGAGTGAGAGGAGGGCGTCTGTATACTTTGGAACATCATGTACATCCACGACGTAGCCTGTGACCCCGTCATCGATGACGCAAGGAATACCGGTGCCATTATGTGCCACCACCGGAACCCCGGCCGTCATCGCTTCCAGGAGCACCATACCAAAACTTTCAACAAACGAAGGATGCGTCAAAATGGTTGCCGAGCGATAAGCATCGCGAATAAACTCGGGTGTATTATCTTGAAAAATTTGTATATGCTCAATAACGCCGAGTTCTGTTGCTAATTGCATCAGATATTGACGAAATGCAGGTTCTGCCGGTTGAGATGGTCCGACAATCAATAGCTTTGCCTCAGGAAAGCGTGTAATAATGGCAGGCATACAGCGTACAGTGTACTCCCAGCCCTTGCGCTCGATGAGTTGACCCACACCCAGGATGAGTGGATTGCCGGTTACTCCTGCATCGCGAAGCAATCTTCCCGTCTCCTTCTCATCGCTGCCATCTGCGAAGACTTCCGGTCGTGATACATGCGGGACAATGCGCAGCCGCTCACGACGTACCCCCGAGGCGAGCAATTGCTGAGAGGTATACTCTGTGAATACGACAACCCGATCGCTTAGATTAAAGAAGAAACGACCGGCAGTTTTGTCATACAACTCGCGCAGGGGGCGATGGTAAGGATAGGTGTGAAAGTGGGGAGTGAAGATAACTTTGCGCCGGCGCAATCGAGCTATAAGTATAGCCAGTTCGCTGCGTCCTTCTGCATAGGCATGACAATGGATGATATCAGCGTCAGTAGTGAGCAGTGCATGAATAAAGGGCCATGAAAATGGCCGCCCTTTGCGTATCCCTGCAGGGCAGCGATGTACACGAATACCGTCAATAATCTCCTCCATAGGTTGTGAGTCATTGACCTGGAAGGTAAGCACTTCGGCCTGCCAACCTCGTAGCACAGCCTCTCGCATAGGCCAGTAGAAGTAATACATATCGAAAGGACGGATTACTGTGTCTGGAAAATTCCAGACTATCTGAAGTAGTTTCATTGATGGTGCCTCCTGAGTAGAAAGTAGTGCCCATGCTCTTGATGTCGTACTAGCTTCCACCTTTACTGATTTACTTTTACTATCCCCGAACTATACTGATTATCTCTAACTCACATCAAAATGTTCAGAAGAATGCAGTTGAAAAATGGTAAATATGTTCCTAATCTGGTAAAGAAATGGGAACCTTAAAGATCATTCCGCTTTTGCCCATCCGTTTACGCGAACGGTGAGTACCTTGAGAAACATTAACCTGATATAACGATTTAGTCATACATCTTAACCCATTCATCACTTATTACCCATATGTGCCTACTATAGTTAAGCGTGCTTTCAAGAAATAGTAAGGAGCAGTAAAAAGCCGTCTGATGCTGGGAGGATACAATGAAAGACCCATTCGTCAGTATTATCATTATTACTCGTAACCGCCCTTTCCTGCTGCGGCACTGCATTGAGCGCGTGCTGCGCCAGCCCTACTCTCACAAAGAGATCATTGTGGTAGATAGTTCATCCGGGGATGAGAGCGAGCAAGTAGTGGCACAGTATCCAGAAGTGATTAGTGTGCGCCTACGCGGACAGCGAAATAATATGCCGCAGGCTCGTAATAAAGGAATATCTGCCTCATCTGGCGATGTTCTCGCTTTCATAGATGATGACTCCATGGTCCAGCCAGGCTGGCTCGAGGCACTTGTCAATGCATACGCTGGCGAGACTGTTGGCGCAGTGGGGGGGCGTATAATCGACATGCCTGAGCCTTTCTGCGATCAAATCAGTGGCTCTCCATGCTTAATTATCAAGCCATCAGGCCGCGTTTTCAGGCGCGGGGTTGGGCTGCTCAGCACAGAATCAAGAGAAGTTGATCACTTGCCCGGGGCCAACATGTCGTTCCTACGAGAGGTGTTAGAACAGGTGGGTGGCTTCGATCCTCACTACATCCTGCTGAATTTGCGCGAGGAGACAGATCTGTGCATTCGTGTGAAAAAAGCTGGCTGGCGCATTATGTTTGTACCTGCGATGGCGCAGGTGCATTTTTCGCCAAAGATCGTACAAAATCCCTACCTTCTAGAAAGACCACGGTATCAGTTTTCTTCTGGTTATGGTACTGCGTATTTCACTGTTAAGCATTTCGGTCTCAATCTCCGCACCCTTACCGAGTCATTGCTACTTACTGGCAGGGCATGGGCACGTGCTGCATACTACACGCTGCACTTCGTCAGTGGCTCCGCGGCCTATGCAGTTGGACACGTCATTGGCTTAGTGGCGGGCATTGCCTGGCATATGAATAGTCAGTTGCGTGCGATCTCAGCCCCCACGATCGGGAGAGGAGAGCAAGATCGCATGGCAAATTGAAAAGGAGAGTATCCCTATGAGTATGCATAAAACTGATAACCGTCTCAAAATAGCCTATCTCACAAACGAGCATGCCCATGACAAGCGTAGCTTGTCTAGCGCCCTGTACTACATGGGACGGGCATTGGAACAGCACTGTGGCGAGGTCACATATCTTGAACGCGTTCTCTCCTGGGAAAAACGCTATGTGGCACGTCTCATGCAAGAAGCGACGAAGCACATTCTCAAGAGGCGGCTTGTTGAGAGGCGCTTGCTATTTATAGCCAAAAAACAAGCGAAAGTCGCTGCCCAGCGCATAGCCGGGCAGCAATTTGACGTAATCGTAGCGCCCGACGGTGGCCCAGACATTGCTTTCTTGCAGACCGATATCCCCATTCTTCTGCCCATGGATTTGACATTCCACCTGCAGCGCACCACCAACCCGGAGTTCTCGCGCCTGCTGGGATTTTGCGCCCGCCAGGGAGAAATGATCGAGCGAGCAGCTTTCCAGAAGGCCTCGAAATTGCTTTTCTCATCGCACTGGGCAGCTCGTTCGGCCAGCGAGGACTACGGCATCGAGCCACAGAAAGTCCACGCTATCTCCTGGGGCACTAACCTCGATCATATCCCGCCGCGAGAGCAGGTGCTGGCGAAGAAGCTGTCGGGACGGTGCCGGTTGTTATTCATGAGCGCCGGTTGGCAGCGCAAGGGCGGCGACATTGCCTACGAAACCCTGCTCAAACTGCATGAGATGGGTATTGAGGCTGAACTGACTGTTTGTGGCACGACGCCACCTCCTGGCATCGCTCATGAACATATGATGGTCATTCCCTACCTTGACAAAAACGACACGCAGCAAGCAAGTGAGATCGAGAAGCTCTACGCGATGTCCGACTTCCTCATCCTGCCGACGCGGGCCGATTGTGTGCCTAATGTTTTGGGTGAGGCTTATGCCTTCGGGGTACCTGTCATCATCGCCAATACAGGAGGAATAACGGATGTGGTGCGAAATGGCGAGAACGGCTATGTTTTGCCTTATGAGGCACGAGGGGAGGCCTATGCACAGGTAATCGCGGAACTATGCCGTGACGAGCAGCGCTACCGGCAACTGGTGCAGTCGAGCTGGGCAACTTTTGAAACGCGTCTCAATTGGAATGTCTGGGGAATGACTGTCAAGAATATCCTCAACGAGATGCTTGAAGTGAAAGGTACGGAGGTACGCAAAACGGCCACAAGAGGAGGAAAAGGTGCAAACCATCAATAACTCACAAACAAATTCAACTTCAAGTGCGATCAGGAAACAGAAGTGGTCCGTTTCCATCGCGCTCAACTTTCGCAAAAAGCGCTTTGCCTTTGTCAAAGCCCTTATCGCCAGTCTCCCCAGGCCGCTTCACATTCTTGATGTCGGTGGAACACAGAGCTTTTGGGAGCACATGGGCCTGGCTGAGGATGACCTGCAGCTTACACTGCTGAACACTGAGCCAGTTGAGGCGACACTCCCCAATCTTATCAGCATTATTGGTGATGCAAGAGCCATGCCCGCGTTCAAAGACAAGGAGTTCGAAGTTGTGTTCTCCAACGCCGTGATCGAACATGTGGGCACCTTCGAGCAGCAGCGCCAGATGGCAGAAGAAGTTCAACGCGTAGGCAAACGATACATCATCCATACCCCTAACCGCTACTTTCCCATCGAGCCACATGTGCTTATTCCCTTTTTCCAATTTCTCCCCCTCAATCTCAAAGTGCTTATCGCCACCCATTCCCCAGATTGGGGCTGGAAGTCGTCCCATGTTGGGGAACTGAATACTATTAGACTGATGTCGGAAAGAGAATTAAGAAGCATTTTTCCAGGAGCCAGGGTCTACAAAGAGCGATTTTGGGGCCTTACTAAGTCCTTTATCTTGTACAAAGGGTGGTAGCAGCCTCTATATTGCCAGCAAGGAAGAGAGAAGAAGGTGGTCCAATGGTGAATCAGGAGAAGCAGAGCTTGAAAATCGCGTTTTTAGCCGCCGAGCACCCAAAAGATAAGCGGACATTATCAACCAGTCTCTACTACATGGGCCAGGCGCTTGAAAAGCATTGTGGAGACGTATATTATTTCGATCCTATCAATTCCTTTGAGAAGCGCTATCTTAGCAGGCTCATCTACGAAGTATCGAGGCGCCTCTTTAAGAAAAATGTTGCTCGTGACCGTCTCCTCTTCGTTGCTAAAAAGCATGGAAAGCTTGCCACTCAAACACTGGACGGACGATCGCTTGACGCGATTATCGCGGTTGGGAACCCGCAAGATGTCGCCTTTTTAGCAGCGGATATTCCCATTATGCTCGTCCTCGACGCGACCTTAGCACTACAGCTTGACTATTATCCAGTTTTCTCCCATCTCTGGAAGTGGGCGGCCCGTCAAGCCAACAAAGTCGAGGAGATGGCATATCAGAACGCAACGGCGCTGCTGTTTTCCTCCTATTGGGCCGCCCGCTCTGCCCTCGAGGACTACGCTGTTGATCCACAGAAGGTCCATACGATCTTCTGGGGCGCCAATCTGGATACGATACCACCTGGAGAGATGGTTCTGGCGAAGAAGAAATCAGAGCGATGTAGATTGCTTTTTATGGGCATTGGTTGGGAAAGAAAAGGTGGTGAAATAGCCTATGAAACGCTCTTAAAACTTGAGGAGATGGGGATTGTAGCCGAACTGATCATCTGTGGAACGACCCCTCCTGGCGAGCTTGCGCACGAGAGGATGTCAGTCATCCCTTTCCTGGATAAGAATGATGAACGCCAAAGCAAGGAAATAGAGAAACTCTACATGATGTCGGACTTTCTCCTGTTACCAACCAGGGCCGATTGTACTCCCTTCGTTTTCAACGAGGCCAATGCTTTCGGGCTTCCCATAATTACAGCAGATACGGGCGGCGTTCCAGATATAGTCAGCAATGGAGAAAATGGCTATGTGCTTCCCTATAGCGCCGGTGGTTCCGAGTATGCCCAGATTATCGCCGAGATCTACCAGGATGAGCAGCGTTACACCGCCCTGGTGCAATCAAGCCGGGCAGCATTTGAGAACAGATTGAACTGGGATACCTGGGGGCGAGCGGTAAAGGACGTATTGCTCAAGCTGATTTCCCCAAGGGAAGTTTTGGTTTGACAGCTCAAGTAGGAGGAGCATGAAAAATGCAGGAAGCAGAAGCATATACTAGCGAGTTTTTTCAAATCCTTCATTCCGAGTCCAATTTATCGGCCATGGCAGTGATACCTCTCGTACTGGAGTTGTATCGGCCAGCCAGTGTAGTTGATGTGGGATGTGGCTTGGGAGGATGGCTAGCCGCCTTTCAGGCTTACGGAGTGGAAGATATTCTTGGCATTGATGGAGATTATGTTGATAGAAAAATGCTTGATATCCCTCCAGAGCATTTTAAGGCCATTGACATCAGCAGGCCATTCACGCTGGATAGAACATATGATCTTGCTGTCTGCTTAGAGGTGGCGGAACATCTAGCGCCAGAACGCGCTACTGGCTTCGTTGAATCACTCTCACGACTAGCTCCTGTGATCCTCTTTTCAGCAGCTATTCCCCTACAAGGGGGGAATAATCATCTCAACGAACAATGGCCTGACTACTGGGCACAGAAATTTAGAGCAAAAGGGTTTCTCGCTATTGATGTGATACGTAAGAAGATATGGAGTTGGGATGACATTCCCGCATACTATCGCCAAAACATCTTACTTCTGTGCTCTAAACAAATTCTAGCAAGTAACAAGGTGCTTAATGAGGCAGTCCAGGCTACTAACCAGGATATGCTCTCTGTTGTACACCCACAAATATTTCTTGATTCCATCAATTCCATCAAGAGCCATTTACCAAAAGAGCGTCTAAGGAGTATGGCTAGCCGGATTCCGCTAGCTAAAAGCGCATACCATATGTTGCAAAAATGGCATTCTGCTCTTGGTGATGTCTGGCTGGCCAACTCACGCATAAGTAGATAGTATTGAGCAGATGCAGTTTCTGCGCAGTGTCACTGTGAGGTTTGCGGCAGGTCTGTAGACCTTTGTCTACCAAATCTAGTAAGCACCGCATTAAACACTATCCGATCCTCTTCGCTAAAGCGTAGTAGCCACATCACCAGGACATAGACGAGGATGAAGGGAATAATCAAGCCAATCTGCTCAAGGATCGCAAAGTCTCCAAGACCAGGTTGAAAATGCACAAAGTGCAGCAGCAGCATCCCCACAAGAGTGGCCACTCCACCAGCCAGCAATGGCTTGCACATATCCCAGCGATAGGGATGCAGTTTCATGATCCAATAAACCTGGATGGTAATGAGCACATTGACCAGGATATCTGCCAGAGCAGCCGCCACTGCCGCTCCAAGAATATTGAAGCGCGGTACCAGAATGAAACATAGTCCTACATTCAAAATGAGGTGTGTGATGCTATCGATCGAAACGCTGCGCAATCGGCTCGTTATCGATAGCAGTTGCAAGACCAGGCCAGTTCCCACGTTTACAAGATTACCAAGGCAGAGAACAAGCAGTACCAGCCAACCGCTTGTATATTGCGGGCCAAAGATGCCAAGGATGGCATCATGAAAGACCAGACAGCAGAGACACACGGGCAGGCTCAGCGATAGTGACCATTTCGTCACCAGCTTGAATATGCTCTCCAATTGCTCGCGTTTCCCTTGTGCATAGTACTCTGCCATCAGGGGTAAGGCGATTATGTTGAGGGCACCCAGAGGTATAGTCACAATATTACTGACACGATTAGCAGCAATGTAGATGCCAGCCTGGGCAGGAGCAACAAATAGGCTGAGAAACAAGATGTCGACGTAGTTCGATATGGTAAATATCTGCTCACTGAAGAACAAAGGCAGTGCAAAGCCGAACCATGGCCGCGGCGTGTACCTGGGCGCGGCATTACCGGTGAAGCGTTTCACAATTTTGCTAAAGACTATCCGGCTAATGAGCATTGCACAAACAAAGGCACTGATGGCAGAAAAGCTTAACGCCTCCAGGCGCCATCCTAGCAGATAGAAGATCACCAGTGCAATAAGTGGGATCAAAGATAGGCCCAGTTCAATTAAGACCTTCCACTTGATCTCCTTAAATCCTTGTAGCCCACCAATACAGATAAATGTTAATGGTCCCAGGAGTACCAGGGGCGCAAGTTCTCGCAGAATCAGCTCATAGGATGGAGCATGATAGAACACCCGGGCTATCACAGGAGCAAAAGCGAAAAGCAGCGCGCCTAAGAGGAGTCCGGCGATGAGCGAGATCCGTGTAGAGAAGCGTACCAGGCCACTGGCAAGACTTCGCTCATCTTTCACTCGATAGGCGGGAAGTAAATACGTCACTGCCCCAACAAATCCCAAATTTGCCAGCCCGCCAAGCAAAGATACCGCTGTATATACCTCACCAAAGGCACCATAGATAGCCGGCGAAACCATACGCGCCATTGTTATATTCGTGACATAGCGCAGCGCCAGGCCTATAAGATTACCGAATCCAGCAATACCCGCACCTTTTGCCGTGGCGGTGATGTCCTCGCGCTGATCGGCCTGGTCTTGTTTCACCGCGTCTCCTGCGACTGCAGGTAACGTCAATGTCGATTGTTGTGTGATGTCTTCAATGAGGGTATGGGCAAGCACACCTGGCGGTCGTAGTTCGATCGCTCGCGGCCGTACTGCGAGCATGATCGCTGTATCGAGAGCCGAGATCAATTCTCTTCTTACAGAAGGCGAGGAATCACCAGGTATAGAAGAGACGTAGGTATGAGCATCTCCTATATCTTCTGTACATATCGATGCTAATACAGGTGATCTGTGCTGTTCTACATAGGGATCTGAGACGAGCCTGGCACGTCTGAGCCGTCCATTGGAGTTTGCCTGACCTTGCTCAATCGACCCTTCGTTGCTATATGTTGGCTGCACCTTACTGCTCCTCACCCCTGACCCGCACTCGTTCGGAAATCTGCCACTCTATCCAGCTTTCATACTGGCTTCCATTTTTACTGATTTGCTTTTCAATCGATTATCTCTCATACAACTTGAAATGTCAGAGGAAAGCAGTTGAGGAACGGTTAATTTGTTTCTAGTATGGTAAAGAAATGGAAACCCTGGCTAAAGAAAGTTAAACTGCTGCCAGGCAGAAGCAGTTGGACTTAGCTGGTTATGGAGCCTCAACCCGAATGACATAAATCACATACAAATTTAACTGAATTTCCATCTTATAAGCCACTCAGTTTGCTATTGTATCAGGAGTGTCATTTACATAAATGAATTTTCACCATCAAAATCGGGCCTGTCATGCTGAGCGCAGCGAAGCATCTCTCGCGATGGGCAGATGCTTCGCTGCGCTCAGCATGACAACACATTACCGATCCTGGTCGTGAAAATTCATTTATGTAACAGAAGGGGCAAGTGGCCGAAAGGAGTCTGTAGCAATGCGTATCTTGTTTGTCACTCCTTACGTCCCGTCACACATCCGGGTGCGACCGTATAACCTGATAAAGTCTCTCTCCACTGCGCATGAAATCTCTGTCGTCTCTCTGCTGGTTGAGGAATACGAGCAGACCATGGTCAAGGACCTGGAGGCGTACTGCGTCTCGGTAGACCTGATCCCGCTGCCCAGGTGGCAGGCCTATGCCAATTGCCTGCTGGCCTTGCCGACGCTCACCCCATTGCGAGTCGCTTACTATCGCTCACCAATGTTTGTACGGCGTATCAAAGAGGTGATCCACAGGCAGCACATCGATGTGGTTCATGGGGAATTGATCAAGGTTGTACCCGCCCTCAAGGCAGTATTGGCAGAGGCAGACACCCCTGTTCTCTATGACTCGGTCGATTGCATCTCATGGTTTCTGCAACAGCAGCTGGAGACGACGCGCAGCCCATTGAAGAAGGTTTTTGTCTACAGCGAACTTCAAAAGATGCGCCGTTATGAGCAGCGTGTTCTGGTTGACTTTGATCGGCTGATTATTACAAATGCACATGATCGGGATTACCTGCTCTCCGCGTTGCCCCAGGGCGCGCTACATCAGGAATCCTGTCTGGAGGACAGGTATCCTGCAGGGCAGGCACAAAATATTGAAGTTGTGAGTAATGGCGTCGACACCGGCTACTTTATACCCTGGACTGGGCCACGAGCGGCTGATTCACTGGTCTTCTGCGCCAAGTTAGACTACTTTCCAAATGCGCAGGCTATTCTACATTTCTGTGAAAATACCTTGCCTCTGATATGGAAGCAGCGTCCACTGGTGCGCCTGGCGATTGTTGGCAGTAATCCTCCGCAAGCGGTACGTAAGTTAGCTGCCGATGAACGTATTACTGTGACGGGCTACGTGCCAGATACGCGCCCATACCTGGGTGCAGCATCCGTCGCAATTGCTCCGCTCGTGGTAGCCGCTGGCATGCAGAACAAGGTGTTGGAGGCGCTGTCCATGGCTATGCCAACAGTAACAACTCCTCGCTGCTCTCGTGCTCTCGGTCTCCAGGATGGGGTACATCTCCTGGTGGCCGCAGAACCTCAAGCGTACGCAAATGCAGTAGTGAAGTTGCTGGAAGATCCCGAACTCGCTCAACGGCTGGGGAGAGCCGGTCACCAGTTCGTAGCAGAACACTACAGTTGGGCAAGCGCCGCTAATGCCATCGACAGGCTCTATCACTCGATGGCAGCCGTACCGGGGCAACAGGAGCTAGTTGTTAACTTTGCCCCACTCGCCTAGGAGACAGGAGTATACCCTGAAGTACTATTCTAGTGCAGGATAATGAGGTTGTGATATGTCACCTCGTTAAGGAACACGGGATCGAACTATAGCATTCCTGAAGAGATGGAAAGGTTGAAGCTCATGAGGCTTGAAGAGGGTGTGATTGGCATACAGCCTCTCCCTGGATATCAGCGAATCAAGAAGCGACGCAGGCGAACTCGACCGAAAAAGCGGCGTTACATTGTAATAGGCATCTGCCTGTTTCTCGCTGTGTCGAGCATCATCTTATCCATCGTTGGCTATCCGGCTCTGGCTAACAGGTATCACCAGGACCTAGCTCTGGCGCATACAGGAGGGCAGGATCTGCAGGCAGCTCTGACGCTGGTAGAGCACAATCCCCTCGATAGCAGCAGTGTTGGCACAGCCAGGCTGCATTTTACAAAAGCATTAGCGTCCTTTACCCAATTGCAAAGCGATCTTGCTCCACTGCCCGACTTGCTGGCATCTACGCCCGCGTATGGGGCGCGTTTAGGAGCAGCAAAGCGCCTGCTCCCACTGGCGATCACGCTGGCCCAGGCGGGATTGGCAGGCTGTGCCAGCTTGAGCATCATCGCGGCCAGGCTTCACGAACCCTTGAATACCGGGGCGCAGGGTTTAACCACGGCGGATATAACGCTTCTGCACCAGAATCTTCAGCAACTCAAGCTCATGCTCAATCAAGCGATTGGGCAGGCGAATCAACTACAACCGGTGGACCTGCAGCTAGATCCGCGTTTGAGCAAGCTGGTGGGTGAGTTTCATACCCGCCTGCCCCTTATACAGAATGCGATCGGTCAAGCAGAGGCGTTCCTCGCCGTCGCGCCTCAGGTGCTCGGTATTGGTACGCCCGCGTACTACCTGGTAGAGATCCTTGACTCATCAGAATTGAGACCTGGCGGGGGTTTCATTGGTAATTACGGCATCGCCACACTCTCGGGCGGCCGGTTCGTGTCGGCTCGCGTGGTAGATACCTACCTCCTCGATAGGGCTTTCGAGCGAACGCACAGGATTCCTTTCCCTCCGGCTTACTCGTGGTTTAACCTGGCGCACAAGTGGGGACTGCGGGATTCCAACCTCGATGCAGATTTTCCAACATCAGCGCTCAATGGCGAGACACATTATGCAAAGGAAGGGGGAAAGCGGCCACTGGCCGGTGTCATTGCCATCACCCCTGCACTCATCGAGCATATGCTCGCTCTCACCGGTCCCATTCAGGTCCCGGAGTATCACGAGACGGTTACAGCACAAAATCTGATGGACCGTATTCACTATCACCAGTTGATAGAGGACGCCGCAAAGGGCGGTGATGTTCCCTCCGCCGATGGATACTCATCTGTCCGCAAGCATTTCACGGCATTGTTAGGCAAGTATTTCCTGGCGCGCCTGCATGCACTGCCCGGCTCAACCTTTCCCAAACTCCTGCAAATACTGATCAACTCGGTACACAGCAAGGATATTCAGCTCTATTTCAATGCCAGCGCGGCCGAAAAGCTGCTGCAATTCTACCATTTTGACGACTCTATCCAGTCACCGGCCGGTGATGGCATCTTCGTAGTAGATGCTAATATTTCACCGAGTAAAGCGAACAAGTATCTTATCACGACCGTGAAAGACCAGGTATCTATTGACCAGGCAGGCAATGTGAAGCACCACACCATCATCAAATTTACGTGGACAGTATCAGGGCCACCACCCAACTTTTATGGCTCCGCGCTTTACAGGGCCTATGTGCGTGTGTACATGCCTGTTAACAGTGTCTTGCGTACACAAGTTGGGTGGGTACCAAAGGATACAGGCATCGCCTCTGGGCGCAGGTTCTGGGGAGGCCGTTTCAGTGTCAATTACCCATCTACGGGAACCATTACACTGACGTGGAGTGTGGCGGGGGCTGTGAGTAAAGATACACGTGGCTGGCATTACCTGTACCTGATACAACGACAAGCGGGTGCTCAACAGCAGATGAATCTACAAATCACGTTCCCATCATGTGCGGCAATCATTGATACATCTCCAGGCCTGGTGAAAGATAGCAAGCAGCATGCGTATCTTAAGCAGGCATTGACCAAGGACACCGGGGTAAGGGTTGACTACACGTGCTGAGGGAGAGGAACCAGGTATGACGCTTGAACAATATTGGAACGCGCTGATAAAACGATGGTTGCTGATCGCTGCCTGCATTGTGGTCGTAGGGCTGGTGGTATACATCGGTAGTAAGCTCATGGCTCCAGTGTACCAGGCATCAGCTCTCGTGCAGGTTTCTGTCGGTTCAGACAACAATCAAGCGGACATCAGTAGTTTGCTTGCCAGTGACCAGCTTGTTCAGACCGAGGCGCAGTTGGCGATCAGCGATCCAGTACTGCGCGAGGTGGCCTCGCACTATCCAGGGCTCTCGGTCGATCAGCTCGCGAAAAATGTGAGTGCAACCGTTAAGCCCAACACGCAACTGTTTGAGATCGATGTACTGGATTCGAGCCCGGCGCGGGCCGCGGCACTGGCAAACGACATTGCCAACACGTTGATCAAACAGCAGACCCGGCAGGCCCAGCAGCACAACATACAATCACAGCAAAATATTCAGCAGGACCTCGCGCAAACGCAACATCAAATTACTACGATCACCAACCAGATAGCAACACTACGCACAAAGAAGGGCAGCGATGCGCAGATCAGCACCCTGAAATCACAATTGGCTGGTTTGCAGCAGCATTATACGCAGTGGCAGGCCCTGTTAGCCCAGCTTGAGTTGACAGAGGCACAGAGTGGCAGTTTCCTGGGCATTGCTCAGCCTGCACACCCCGCCTCAGGCCCTACACGACCCAACGTACTCACCAATACCGCTGTTGGACTGCTGGCCGGCTTGCTCAATGGGCTCTTGCTCGCGCTGCTGCTTGAGCAATTGGATACGCGCGTCCGCACAGAAGAGGCTCTGACCCGGTTAGTCGATTGGCCAGTGCTGGCGACGGTCTGGCGGCCGGGTTCCTCTAAGAATAAGAAGGATAAGCTTAAGAACGAAGCACTGGTAAATCCACCACAACACAGCGCGAACGTTGAGTCTTACCGGATTTTACGTACCAATATCGGGTTCTCGGTGGTAAAAAAGCCCCTGCGTTCGATCATGGTGACGAGTGCAATCCCACAAGATGGGAAAAGCACGATTGCCGCCAACCTCGCCATTTTTATGGCGAAGGCCGGCAAGAAAACGCTGCTCATCGATGCAGACCTGCGCCGCCCAAGCGTAAGCAAGCTATTTCATCTTCCCGCGGGTATAATGGGCTTGAGTAATGCCATCGTCGCCTGTGCTGAGCTTCAATTTACTGCCCCTACGTCGTCCGTCCTGCGATCAGCTACGCCGTTCCCTGCTAACTTCTCGCTCAATTCGTACATGTATGCAGTAGCCATTCCAAATTTGCTGGTCATGCCCGCGGGGCCATTGCCGCCGAACCCACCTGAGCTGCTTGACTCGGAGGCGATGGAGCGACTCTTCGCGGCACTTGCAAGCAGCGGAGCCGAGGTAGTCATCTTCGACACGCCTCCGCTGCTCGGCCTGTCGGATGCGAACATTCTTGCGCCCAGGGTGGGTGGGGTTCTCGTCGTGGTCGACATCACCCGCGCCAACAAGAAGAACCTCAATCAGGTGAAAAAACTACTGGCACAATCGGGAAGTCATGTGCTGGGCTGCGTCGTGAACAAGCAGCGCCAGAGTCGCAAAGACGGCCCCTATTCCTACTACTATTACTATCAGGCTGAAGAAGAGGTTCAGAGCAAGAGCAAGCAAAATGGTCATGTTCCACCTGCACTGGCAACTCCGCTGCTGCAAAACGGCCACTTACCACGCAGGCCCACCATGCCGATGCCGCCAAGACCGCCAGGCCAGCGCTGAGGGCAGGACTGTTGCAAGATCGGGAATAAGCAGGGATACTCAATGGGTGGAGAGTGGACGGCTACTCTTCTCCAGTTTGCATTTCAACCTTACGCGGTTGTCTAAGTTGCCTGCCAAAGAACGTGAGCAAGAGAGTTGGAGCTAATAAGAGACAGAACGCTCCAAAGACAAAGGACGTGGAAAGGCTCACATTTGTCTGCAACCATCCACCAACCGTAGGGCCAATACTAAAGCCGATGCTCCAGGTGACCGAATAGAAGCCGGACAAGGTGGCGCGCTGTCGATCTGAAACCTGTTCCATCGCAAAGGCGGCGTAGATAGGTTCGATCAGCGTACGCATGAAGGAGCGGGCATACTCCCCGGCGATGGCCAGGGGCAGCGTAGGAGCGAACCCAATCAGCACCATCAAGGGTGCAGTGAGATACTGCACCGAGGTGACAACGCGCAATTTACTCCAGCGTTTGACAAAAAGAGGAGCGGTAAGCGAGAAGATACCGCCAGCCAGGCCCGAAATGGTGAAAATGATACCCAGGGGGCCGGGTAAGAGGTGGAAGCGCAAGATAAAGAAAAGTTGCATGAGCGCAACGACCGCGCCCTCGCCCATCGTGAAGAGGAGATCAGGCACGAGTAACTTCACGAACAAGGCGACCGGCAGGCGCTCCCGCTTTTCATGTAGCACTGCCTCCGCCAGGGGCCCACTATTTCTCGCGCTTTCCTCCAGGACTGCCTGTGTAGCTTTATCTGTCGCTGTGTTTGCTGCTGTTCGCTTTGATTCGCGCAAGAACCAGAGCGGCAGACCAAAGACAAAGGTAAACAGAGCAGCAGCAAATACGCCCCAACGCAGTGCTATTGTGCTGGCAGCAGAAATATGCAGGGTGCTTGCGATAAATTCGGGAATGGCACCACCTAAAAGGCTGCCAAGTGAACCAATGCCAAGCAGGAGGAAGCTGTTCAGGGCGAATACGCCCACACGTTGTCTCTCCGTCGTACTTTCGGTCAGGAGCGGCAGGTTGGTGACCCAGTAAGCAGTGGAGACCACCCCCTGAATGAAGGCACAGAACAGCAGCAAGTAAGCGGATGTGACAAGCCCACACGCCGCGAGAGAGAGAGGAGTGAGGACGGCGGTGAGCAACAGGACTGGCTTGCGCCCGATACGATCTGCAAGTATACCTACAGGAACGGCACTGACGAGTGCCCCAACAGCAGGCATAGCGCTGAAAACACCGATGAAATCGGGATGATAGCCCAGGCTATGTACATAGTAATTGAGCGTTAACATGGAGATGCTCAATTGAAATCCCTTACCCGTGGTGAAAAGCAGGAGAAGATAGACATTTCTCGGCAGATGCAAGAGAGAGTATACGAAAGAGCGTTTTTGCGCTGCATCTCCATCTTCAATAGTTGACTCAGAGGGATCGGACACCAAAGACATAGTAGATGTACTCCTGAATAGATAGACACATGCCCATAACTTAACATACACCATTGTCATCAGGCAACGGCCAAATGGACAGGTGGCAGAACGCTCGGAATAGCCAGCAAGCAAAAATTAGCAATGAAGATAAACTGCCTTAATATAATACAACTCATCGCACTACTATTTATACATCATTAGAAAGATTAACCAACGCTTAGAATAATTTAAGAATACTAATGTTGACTTGTGTTCCGTAATAATCTCGGTTAGTATATAGAGAAGCAATGCAGGCATTCCCAGTAGTTTTATAAGTAATATGAAATCCTGGTAAATAGTCATCAAAAGGGGGTCCAGGGGTCTCCCCTGGCGGGGATCGGGGGGTCCCCGAAGAATCACTCTTTAAACGGATTTAATATAAATTGGGTGTTACACGATATGTTTGGTAATGAGTTTGAAGCCTTGATACCGGGGACCTTTTTCAATCCCGCTGTCCTTCTCACGTGGCTTCTCGTTGGCTTGATCGCCGGTTTCCTGGCAAACGTCGCCATGCGCGGGGGCAGTTATGAACTTGTAAGCAACATCATTACAGGTATCATCGGTGCCTGCATTGGCGGCTTCCTGGCCGGGCTGCTGGGTCTTGGCTATTTCAGCTTTGTCGGCAGCGTCGTCCTTGCCTTCATCGGTGCATGTGTACTGATAGCCATCCTGCACTCCGTCGCCGAATCGACCGGGCGCGCCATCCTCTAGGCGACGTGATATAACATGCCCACATACTGCAACCTCATTTTGAACCTCCGGCATATTCTTGCGTATATCAGAGTGAAGGAGGTTTTTATATGAATATAACACATCTATTCGTAATCTCAGGCATCACTTTTGGACTTACCGACCTGCTCTCGTGGCTCTTTGTCGGATTACTCGCTGGCTTCTTCGCCAGCGTCGTCGTGCGCGGTCGTGGCTACGGCTGTTTTCTCGATATCGTGATCGGCCTCGTCGGGGCATTCATCGGCGGCTTTTTAGCCAGCTTCCTGGGCATCACAGGCACATTTCACTTCTGGGGCACACTCCTGATCGCCTTTCTGGGCGCGTGTGTCCTCGTCGCCATCCTCAAAGCTCTCTCTGGTGACACCGGGCGCAGTAGATAGTACTGTTCTGTCAAACTTCATATGATATGACAGGTAGAGAGGCCAACGATCCCATCGCAGGAACATGGCAGCAGATCTTATGACCGTAGGGGCGGGTGCGGTGTAGAGCGGAGTGGGGGCCTTTATGGCCGCCCGCTCCTGGGTCTCGCCTGCTGCTGGAACACCAGTGGCACGGGCGGCCATAAAGGCCCTCCCCACGCCTCCCTTCCGCTCCCGCCCCTACAGGACATGCCCAGGCTTGTCGCGTATGATCCATCCTTAATGGTGCCCGAATGCATTGCCGACAAACACAATGAAGTCCTTAATGAAGGGCAGCGCGAGAGGAATAAGAGCGGGCAGACTCACCGTCGCCACTAGCCGCCGTACCTTCTCGATTGCGAGGGGCCAGGTAGGATAGGTGTCTTGCAGCAGCTCGTAGCGGCGTTTGAGTTCCGCCAATCGATCTGTGCCGGCCTTGACGGCATTCGCGTCTTGCTTCGATGAAGGCATGGTGTCCGCAATAGCATGCTCGAATTCATCGGCCAGCGGCTTCAGTGTCTCGTCGCGCGCCTCTTGCATCACCTGGTGCGGCAGCGTCAGCCAGCCGATGATAAGCCCTGCCGTCAGCACGAAGTACAGGATACCGAAGAGCACCGCCTGCACGCGCAGTTGCAAGCTGTAGCTGGCCGGCAGGTTGCCCGAAAGGAATTCCGGGTGTATGACCACCAGCACCGTTATCCCCATCGTCGCCATCAGCAGCATGCTGATCGAAAGCATCGTACCCAGCTTCCCCAGCCCGGCAGAGCCATCCGGGTCCAGCGGGTTGAGGTGGATGGTATACAGGTGGAACAGCCAGTTCGTGAAGATCAGGATCACCAGCAGCCGCGCGACGTTCAAAAACACGGCATACATAATAGGCGTGTAGACCATGAGCGTCAGGATTCTCAACCACAGCGGCGGCAGGGTTGCACCATCCAGGAACGACTCGGCGACGAAGAGTTCGTAGAACCAGCAGACAGCCACGAACACCAGCGCGCCCACCGTCCACCAGAAATTGTCCGCCCAGGAAACTAGCTTCTGCAAGAAGGCCTCGTACGCTTCCGCTCCGGGCCGGTCCCTGCGGTACTCGCCGACGATACCGTTTTCTTGCAGCGTGTTGAACATATTCGCGATATAGCCGGGCAGCAGCAGGTAGATGCCGTACAGCAGGGGAAAGAGAATGAGTGTCTGCACTACGACGCGCAGCGTGACCAGCAGCGAGACGCCCAGCGGGTCGAAGTTAGGCGTGGTGAGGATAGGCAGGCCGATCAGAACGATGCCTGTGAACAAAGCAATGCCCAGGATGCTCCAGATTTCGTTGAGGTGCAGCCTGTCTCTGAGCAGCACCAGCAGCGGATCGTGCTGGTAGAGCTTTTCCATCGGCAGTACCTTGCCGGTCACTTCACTGCTTCCCACCTGGGTTGTTATACTTACTGCTTCCATGCTGTGACCTCCTGGTGTATATATGTACGCGTTTTCTCAACCTATATACGCCCGCAGGGTCCTATTTTTGTCTATGTTCAGAGAGCATAG
>WNGD01000054.1_pt1 | contig 93227 bp, 75 predicted proteins | sample 5400671 | NCBI WGS metagenome assembly WNGD01 (sample SAMN13153369, study PRJNA577476) | soil metagenome | isolation source: 40 cm soil or saprolite under grassland replicate 2 | place: USA:California | collected 2016-06-15 | reverse complement strand
GTTGATGCGCTGCAAGAGGGTCTCGAGTCCCTGCGTTCCCTCTGCCAGCAAGCGTTGACGAACGGCATTGTAGGACAGGTTCACGGGAGCAAAAGGACCCAGATGCTGCCAGAGCAGGATATTCCAGAGGTCGGCCACATGCTCGACCTGCATCAGGATGCCTTGCAGAAAGGCCAGCCAGAGATGCTCGCACGACACTTTGCCGGGATTGCCTCGTCGAGGTGCCTGCTCTTCATCGTTGTTTGGGATCAGCAACTGACTGAGCAAGGCCAGCAGTGGCGAGGTCCAGGTGCAAGGCGACGAGGGGGTCAATTGCATCGATGGGGTATGATTCATCACAGGAAACTCCTTTTGAGCCGAATTGGGTTCAGAAACACTCGTTCTCAAAAGAGTTTCCTCTTTTTTTCCTCTGTTGGCAAGTCGATTCTCAATTTAATTGAGACCAATGCCGCAAGGGTCGGCCCCTACAAAGATCCGTCCTTTTGTGAGCCCCCCGCGTTCTTTGTAGGGGCCGACCCTTGCGGTCGCCCTGCGAGCGGCTCAACGGAACAAGCCCATCCATTCTTACCTTGACGCCTATGGAGTGGAGGTGAACCCCACTCCTACTGTAGTGCGCGAGACCCTTGCCGGGTGCCTCCATGCGCACCCAGCACCTACAGGCATGCTTCTATTGTTTAGCCATGACTTCTTCGCGTCGCCATGTTGTTGCTGCTACTGTTACCAGCAATACTGCAAGGACATAAACAACCACTACTGCTGTCGCGAAGGCCCATAATCCCAATGAGTTAACGGTCCATATCAGCGCGAAAAGGACCAGCCAGAGGACGGTTGTGATCAAAGAACTGTAGTTCTGCGCTGATTGGAAGGTCGCAACTCGCGAGGAGATTACGCTCGCCAGAGAAGCGCCGAAGAGTGTGATTGCCGGTATAAGCAATACGATCATCAGCGTAAGGGATAGCGGGAGCAGCTGCAGCTTGTCTGCGCCGAAAAAGAGCGCAATCTCCACAAAGTAGACCACAATGCCGATCAGCGCGTAGAATATTGCTGGCAGGACTGCTCCCAGCACCTTGCCTGCAAAGATTGCCGTATTGGAGGCCGGTGTAACCAGGATTGGACTCAGACAGCCGCGCTCTTTATCGCCAGCGAAAACTCCAGCTGCAATGCCGATGGCTGGCGCGGAAGGTATAATTCCTGCGTAGAGTAGGAAGAAGGCCATCACTGTTCCCACTACACTGGCTGCCTGCGGCGAGATGTGGCCTTGCAGAGTACTATGTAGAGAGAACAATATCAATCCTGTCTGTAGAGCCAGGAAGAAGACCATCATCATCAGCGTGGAACGGTCACGGACCGCGTCCAGCACCTGGCGCCACGCAATCAGCCATGCCATCTGCATAGTGCCGGGTTTTTTATATGCCATTCTATTTTCTGCAATCATCGTCTTACCTCTTCCGTTGTGCCAGTAAGGGAGTTTGAGCTGAACTGGTATCTGCTACCGCAGCTTGTTTGCTTTCCATCAACGACGTGTACACATCCTCTAACGTCGAATGCTCATCTGTCACAGAAACGACCTGCGCACCCGCCATAATCAACTGCGTGAGGAGTTGAGGATTTACACTCCTGGGTTGACCTGTAGTGTATTCCAGTACCTGGGTCTCTGCTTCCATAAGCGAGGCTGTATCCTTTGCCCGGTGCGCTCCGTTTGTTGCTTTGCTGGCAAAATGCGCCGAGTTCACTCCTGGAATAGCCTGCAGGGCTACAAGTGGAAGAGGACAGGGGCGAGCAAATTCTATACGTACATTTGTCTCACCTGAAGCGCGTTCGCGCAATCTGGAAGGAGCATCACTGGCAACAATGCGACCCTGACGCATAATCGCCACCTCGTCTGCCAGGCGCTCGGCCTCGTCGAGATCGTGTGTACATAGAATAATGCTCCGGCTAGAGTTCTTGAGATTTACAATCAGCTCGCGCACACTTCTGGCGGCCAGCGGATCAAGTCCGGAGGTTGGTTCATCCAGGAAGAGCACCGCAGGCTCGTGGATCAACGCCCTTGCCAGTGCTACCTTCTGTTTCATCCCCTTAGAGAAGCCAGCCATCTTTTCATTGCGATGGTCACTCAGTTCAAAGAAAGCCAGCAGCTCATCGATACGTTTCTTGCGTTCATCTGTCGGTATGCCATAGATGCTGCCAAAGAAATCCAGGTACGCCGTCACCTTCATCTGCTCAAACAGTCCCGGCACATCTGTTACCAGGCCGACATTCGCACGCACCGCATCAGGTTCGCGCCGTATATCGTAGCCCGCTACCGTTGCCTCGCCCTCCGTCGGAGCAAGCAGTCCGGCTAGCATACGTACCGTCGTCGTCTTGCCCGCTCCATTTGGTCCCAGCAGTGCCAGAATTGAGCCGCTCGGGACCTGCAACGAGAGGTTCGCGGCGGCAGTAAATGTCCCAAAACGCCTTGTCAGGCCATGCGCTTCTATCATATTTTTACTCGCACCTCTTTTTATTCTATCCAATTTGACAGAGCAGCTTCTTTTAGCTATGCTCTGTTATAGATACGACAATGCTAGTATAAGAGTTCGCGACCATCTTATTTATCTTCCACTGCTAGCCATCTTATTGATTCTTCCCTCCCAGGTCCATAATTTTTATGGATTACATCTCAATTTTTTGAGACGAGCCTCTTCCCCATGAATGCTATTCGATCTCAGCATTGTATGCGATGCGAGTATTTCTTCGTGTTGGCGCACCCCTGATATGTTGAAAAATAGCCCATGCATGTCCATCTCATTAGCTATACTTTGAACAAGGTGTGCGGGGACGGAACGAAGAGGTGTACCGGCTTCTGACGCAGCCTCAGTCACTCCTGGAAGGGGGTTACGTTTATGTACCTGGCTGTACTGCTTCCTGACCATAACGTGCGTTTTATGTATCGTTTGGGATCTCAGCGTCCATCGCCTTTTTGTTCTGGCGGGTTGTTGGGTGGCCTATCGCACACCTCCCCGTGGGTTCGTTGGGAGGGCGTCCAGGGAAGATGTGGGGTCTGGTGGGTAGGGTGTAAAGGTATCACCGGATAGTACGTGGTGTGGTGGGAACGAGTGACGAGGTTTGTGTCGGAACAGTGGGGAGTGAACGGATGTAGCTCGTTGCGATTTAACAGGTGCGGCAAGATGGAAAGAAGTATAGGTATCTTCAAGTTGCCGTTACTTTTAGGAGGAAATCTTCTATGCTTCATGTCATGATCGACCTGTATGGCTGTAGTTCGGCCTTGCTGGCTAGCGAAGCGCTCTTGCGCCAGGTGCTCGATCAGTATCCCGATCTCATCGGGATGGAAAAAGTCAGTCCCGTATTTTTGAAGGATATCAAAACGAGCAGCCCACTTGACGATGGTATGTCTGGCTTTGTTATTATCGCCACCAGCCACGTCAGCCTTCATGCCTGGCCTTGCTACGGCATGGTTAACATCGATGTCTTCTCCTGTGAAGAGTTTAGCACCGAAAAAGTCGTGCGTTTCGCTATGCGTATGTTTCAGGCTAAAGATGTCGAAGTGCACACAGTCGAACGCGCCACACGCTCACCACGGTCAGCAACCAGTCGAGTCAGCAGTCGTGAATTATACGAAGCATAAGGATTTTTCTGCATGAACAGCAAAGTGCTTGCCTGCATCGCATTCTTGTTCAATACCGTTCTATTTGGTACCTATTATGCTATCTCCAAGGAAGTTCTTGGACGCATCGATCCTATCATTTTCACGTTTTTTGAGATGATGACCCTCGTACCTGCTGCCATCTGCATCATTATTTGCTCGCGGCGACAGATCACCAGGACGATGCTCAAGCGTGGACTTCTCCTGGGGAGCAGCCTTTGCCTGGCGCTTTTCACCATCGCCATTGCGCTCAAATACACCACGGCAACTGGCACTGCATTCTTTCCCTCACTCAATGGCTTTCTGGCAGCCTTCATCGCCTGGATCGTCCTGCGTCATTCTGTTGCGAAGGCTACCTGGCTCGCCGGTCTGATCTCCATCGTCGGAACCGTGCTCTTGATAGCCAACGCATCCATGGGAGGACCACGGGGATCGCTCATCGCCTTCCTTGGTGGCCTCTTCTTCACTGGCTACGTCTTCCTCGCAGATCACGAGCAAAAAGACGAACATGCTCCCTGGGCCATTTTTGGCATCGAACTGCTCACTATGGCGCTCTGGGCAAACCTCATCGTCCTCTTATTCGGTGATTGGAACTCTTTTCATCCCAACCTTCCCAGGGATGCCTGGGTGATTCTCTATGTGGCGGTTGCCTGCACCTTCCTGCCAACTATGATCACTGTCCTTATGCAGAACTATATCTCGCCAGTCACCGTTTCTTTTATCTATATCCTTGAACCCATCTTCGGAGCCATCGTCGCTATCTTCTATCTCCATGAGACACTGCCGCTCAATGGCTATCTTGGGGGTGGTCTCGTTGTTGTAGGTGCCGTTATTCACACATGGGGGAGCGCGGGCAAGGTTGCCAATGAGCAGACTGTATCTTCAGCACCGGCTCAAATATTGCGTCCATCGCTCCTGGGTACAGTGGTAGCTCCTGTGCTCATCCTTGTCGCTGGAGTGCTCCTCCTGTTCAAATTGCGCGGCTCACCGGCACCTTTGTGGAGTGATCTCTCTCATACTTTGCAGATGCTGCCCACCTTCGCGCATCAAGGATTGAGCGCGGCTACTATCCTGATCTTTGCTCGTGCCCTCTGCTGGCTCATCGCCTGGGCTATCTTGCTCATCATGGTCTGCCGCGCCAGTTGGAGTGCCGTCAAGGTCGTGCGGGAGAGTATGGTCATCACGAGCGAGGAAGGACCAGCCCTGGATGTGCGCGTATTGCGGCATATGGGCGTCACCCCCTATTCCGGCACGAAAAAAGAGGCGCGCAAACAAGGTGATAAGCCCCTCGTGCAACAACGGCGCAAAGATCGCAAAGAACGTCTGGCAGGTATTGCATCCGAGCAGGCAGGCACGCATTCCGTTGTAAGGGCACGATATATAACTGCACCAGAGATTGAATCTGGTTATGTGGGTACGGCCAGAAACCCGGTACTTCCTTCCAGTGAGATGAGCCAAAGGCTAGAGACGAAGTCTCGTTTCTCACTGAATACGGAACGTCACCGTGTCCGCCAGTTTATCGAACCTGTACTAGAAACCGAACTGGTTGAATAGCAACAGCCAGTGCCACAAATTCGTGTAGGAGCGCGATGGTGTAGGGGCGCGATTATGTAGGGGCGCGATTTATAAGCCCACCCGGAGGCGGAAAGGTGGAGAAACACAGGGCGCACAGAGAAAAGTGAGGGAATGATGAAACGAAGCGATACAGGTGATTTTTGTGTTCTTTATATAGAACCTGATGATGAGAAAGCAGCACTCTTCCAGGTCATCACAGAGCAAAAAAAGCCCATCGTGATTATGTTAACTGGCAGGGGTGCAATGGACGGTAGGGGCGCGATAGATGGTAGGGGCGCGATTTATAAGCCCGAACCCCGCGTCTTCCAGCGACCGGAGGACTTTGCCGAACTCAAGCACCTCAAGCGACACCTTGACGTGTCGGTGCTTTTTGTCATTTCCGGCAGTCAGCACCTTATCCAACTCGCGGCTCGCCACGGTTTTCCTGTCTATCTCTCCATGGATGCACTGGCGGATGCCATCGCTGCTGGACACCAGGCTCGACAGCGTAGTATACCCAGGAAAACTGTTGAGCTTAGTCCCCTGGCACCCAACTTTTCGCCCAAAAAGACCGTTGAGCTCCAACGCGACGCTGAACCCATTGCGCAACCAAGAACGGCACCACTGCTCGCGACCGGGCCGTCCGGGTTTGTAAACCGCACTCCTACAGCCGACCGCGGCCCTGGAGGGAATGGTGTTCCTACAGAGTACAGTGACTTCATCGGGAATGGCACCTCTTCATCGGCAATCGTCTCATCCAGGCAGGTAAACGGCGCTCCGGCAGGGAACGGCCTTCTCACTGCCGTACCAGCATCATCTGACTTTGTTGAACACGCTCCACAGACGAATGATGCTACCTCGGTCACAGATCCATCCAGATTCATGAACAGTGTCCCCAAGGTGGGGACTGTCCCGCTCACGCCTCCTGCTTCAGCCGCAAAGTCTCGCGTCAACCGTCTCGCGCTTGGCGTGCTTATTTTGCTACTGTTTGCCCTCATCACTGCTGGTCTTGGCTACTTCCTGCTTGGGTCACATACTCTAGCCACAGATGCAGCCGCCATGACCACCATCAGTGTCGGGCGTATCTCCTTCCTCAATAGCAATCAGATAAGCGAAAGTAGCAGTCAGGGCCTGAACGATAAAGTACTCATTGATCTCAACAATCTGGCAAAGCCAGCAGTCGGCAAAAGCTACTACGCCTGGCTACTGGGCGACAAAAATCAGGCCGATACTAAAGCTATACTGCTTGGTATGCTTCAGGTCAATGGCGGACATGCCCAATTGCTCTATCCTGGAGATCAGAACCATACCAACCTGCTCGCCATCACCAGTCGTTTTCTGGTTACCGAAGAGGATGCCACCACGCCGCCGCTCACTCCATCGCCCGATTACAGTACCTGGCGCTATTATGGTGAATTCTCGCAGACGCCCATTAAAGCGCCAGACAACACAAATAACTATAGCTACCTTGATCACCTGCGCCATTTGCTCGCAACCGATCCCACACTCGACGAACTAGAATTGCCCGGTGGCCTCAATACCTGGTTCTATCGCAACGTCAGCAAGATCCTTGAATGGACCAGCAGCACGCGTGAGCAGTGGCAGGAGACCAACGATCCCGGTTTCGTGCGTCGTCAGACTCTGCGTACGCTCACATATCTCGACGGCGTCTCCTTCGTCTCCCAGGATCTGCCGCCCAACACAGCACTCAACGTCAATGAGCGCCTTGCGCGTATAGGTCTGCTCGAAGTCAGTGGTCCCACACAGGACCCGCCGAGCTACCTCGCGCACCTCTCTCACCATCTTTATGGACTGCTAGAAGCTGGCTCCGCCACTCCTGATCTGCGTAAAAACATTGCCGCTATAGTAACTGCACTTGATAACGTCCAGTCATGGCTCGGGCAGGTACGTCATGATGCTTTGCAGATTATGAAAATGTCCGACCAGGAACTACGCCAGCCTGCCACACTCTCCTTGCTCAATGATATGATCAACAATGCCACCAACGCCTTTTCCGGCCTGGTTGATCCCGCCACGGGGCAGATGCGTCAGGGCGTCACCTGGATTCATGACCAGATAGAAGCGCTCGCTACGCTGCAAGTACAGCATATCACTGCCAGGGGTTCCGCGCCGCAACTGGTGCCCAATAACAATATTCTTCGTGCTACTGTACAACTCCATAGTCCGACCGCCAACGAAGCTGTCACTTCTACGCTCTCTATGCAGAGCACCAACGAGGCAGTCGCCTCTACTGCTACGCAGTCAGGTGCTCTGAGCGGAAGTACCTACGGTCAGGCAGTCGGAAAGGAAGTTCATGGAGGCAACGCATGAGTACACGTGTTACTGTTCTTTCTTTCCTGGCGATTCTCATCATTCTTGGCCTTGTCGCTGGTGTCTTTGCTGGCTCAATCCAGAAAGCGCTCTTTGTTCCAGCTTCTCAGGGCATGGCGCGTCTTGTCCCGATCAATCCTCTACGGCCTGCGCCGACTCAGGCGGCAGCGATGCCTCCCGCGCAGGGGAACGCCAACACGCTGGCCCAGGATACCTTCCAGCGCAAGGATCAGCCCTTGTGGGGAAAGGCATCTGATGGTCGAGCCTGGCAGGGTGATGCCAATACTGCCAATGCCTTCTCAGTTGCCAATGGTACCGGGCAGATTTCTAATGTTGCTGGCACCTTCAATGCTCTGCTCGGACAGCCCGGCACCAACCTGGATGTTACCATGAACGGCTCCATCAATCATTTCAATAACGGTAAAGTCAATCTTGGCACCGTTGTACGCTGGAACGATAATGGTAGCTGGTATAAAGCGTACATCGATGGTACGAAACTTGTCATGCTCAAGCGCATTAAAGGCGTCACCACCACCCTGGCTACTGTACCATTCCAGGCCCAGGACGGCATGATGTACTCCCTGCGCTTTCGTGTCCTCGGCGCTATGCTCTTTGCCAGAGCCTGGCCCGTCGGCACACCCGAGCCTGCCAACTGGATGCTCAACGTCACAGATACTACCCTCACCACGGGTCAGGCAGGCATACGTGTCCTGCTCCAAAAAACGACCATCGTCACAGTCACAAACTTTCTCGTCGTTCCAGCCACCACGGGCAATACAGTGTAGGAGCGCGATAAGGTGTAGGGATGCGATAAGGTGTAGGGGCGCGATTTATAAGCCCGTTTCACCTATACATACAAAAAGAATAGGATGAAAATTATGATAGAACAATTCAAAATTGCCTATATTCAACAGCGCCGGGTCAGAGTCTTCGTCTGTTTTGGCCTGTTTGCTTATGCTGTTCTCCTCTATAGTCTGTCCGGTGGTTTCCCACCCTGGGCCTGGCGTTTCCTGCTTCACACACTCCCACAACTATCTCGATTATGGGCCATCCAGGGTTCTGCTATCGTTATCCCACTGTTAGGCCTCATCTTGCTTTCGCTCTCATTACTCATTTTATGGGCTATTCTGCTCGTCACCACGCTCAAAGTTGCCCTTTACTGGTGGTACAATTTTCATCATCGTCAGACTTTCGAGCAGGATCTGCAAGATGCCGAGCGTATCGCGGACCTGGCTGTACGTTCGCAGACATTCAACACGACGCAGCGCCAGGCTGAACTTGTTCATAACTGGCAGCCTGATCCACTGCTGCAACCCACACAGTCTGTACCATCTCATGATCCCGGAACTCAGCCTGTCCGCGCTCGTGGCACCGTGAGAACTCGCCCGGCTTATGACGGCGCCCGGGCACCGTCATCTCGTGACACTGTAGGGACGCGGCCTGCTCACGTTGGGCAACCCACGGAACAATCCAGTCAACAACCATATGCCGTTGCCCGCGCCTCGCGTGTCGTTGGTTCATCGGGATTGGTCAGTGTACCCGATGCTGCTCTTTCATCTGACAGCCCTACCATGCCTCCTCCAACTGCACAGCAGGGTGTAGAATGGCAGACGTCCTCTCTATCTGAACTGGCGCCAGCCGTTTCGTATCCACCTGCACAACAGCGTATATCTGCATCTGCCCAGCCTACGCAGCCGATCCCATGCCCGTCTATGCAACTCGCCGCATCATCTGCTGCAGCGTGTTCTTCTGTCTCCATGCGCGAGCAGTTGCGCATCATCCCGCGCCAGGACGAAGAACCTGCCCCCGTTGGGTACGATGTCTTACCCTCGTTCCCCGTTGAGCCATTTATCAAACATGATATGGCTCATGATGATGAAAGTGCGCAAGATATCACTACCCATGATACGCTTCCTGGCACAAATGATGAGCCGGAACGTGAGACGGAGGATGCATTCTCCGGTAAGGATACGCCTGTTGATCCCTTGCGCCTCCTTGTTGGTATCGGCCTCAATCCTGGTATCGCACGCAAAGATGCCCCCAATGAGGATACTCTCTTCGCTATTCAAGGCATGCGTCCCACCTCGGCTGGCCCTCAACCCACTGGCCTCTTTATCGTCGCAGACGGCATGGGTGGACACGCCAGGGGGCAGGAAGCCAGCAAACTAGCTGTCCATGCGCTTAGTGATACCGTCGTTCCCACATTGCTCCAGCCTGTAGATAATGATGAGACCTTCTCTGACCTGCTCAAGGACGGCGTCCATCGTGCCAACCTCGCCCTCTATCGACGCAATCGCGAGCAGGAGCACATGATGGGTACCACGTTGACTGCTGCTCTGGTAATCGCTACGACCGCCTATGTCGTCAACGTCGGGGACAGCCGCACCTATCTCTATCGTCCATCCGAAGGTCTCAGGCAGATTACGCGCGATCATTCTGTTGTTGCTCGCCTGGTGGAAGATGGTGTCATCAGCAGTAATGATGTTTATACTCACCCCAGGCGCAATCAGATCTATCGTTGCCTTGGAGAACATGCAACGGTGGAGGTCGATACCTTCGTGGTCTCTCTGCAGGCTGAGGATGTCCTTGTGCTCTGCTCCGACGGTATGTGGGAGATGGTGCGCGACGGCGAGATAGAGCAGATCATTGCATCCTCAAACTCGCACCCGTCACAGATCAGCAACACGCTCATCCAGGCCGCTCTTACCGGTGGTGGCGCAGATAACATCAGCGTTATTGCCGTCTGTGTTGCAAAGCAAAATCCAACGTAGTTCTCCCTGAGGAACTGCGTGAGCTGTTACAAGTCACTAAAACGAAGAGGATGGGTTTGCGACCAATGCGGCCAGACCAGGTGCCCATGGGCGTGCTGAAGAGGAACATGTTGACACTACACCAATTGACTCAGAAGACTCTTCTCGCCTGCAAAAACGGAGCCGCCGCTTTGCACCGTTTCACGAATAAGTCGGATCATCCTCTCTCTCTGGGCCTTCATCAGGGCAATCCAGTCAGCAGGGGCGGCAGTGTGCGGATCGTGTTCAGCGCTCCAGTTGGCCAGTTCCACCAGGATTGGGATGAGATCCAGACCTTTTTCAGTTAAGGCATACTCCTCTTTTCGCTTATCTTTCTCGGAGAGCTTTTTTCTGAGAATGCCTTGTTGCTCCAGACGAGCCAGACGGCTGGCCAGAATATTGGTCGCCATCCCTTCTTCTGACTCTAAAAACTCCTGGTAGGTGTTCTTCCCGAAGTAGACGATATCACGGATGATTAAAAGTGACCACGGATCGCCGATGGTCTCCAGGGCAAAGTTGATGGGGCAGTCTGAGCGTCTGTGGTATGTGTGCTTCATGTGCTCGACCTCTTCTCTTCCCGCTGATCGCCTGTCACGGGAGGCTTGACGCCTTCCGCAAGACACACGTTTGAGCGTTTCCGATTTTGTTTCTGAGAAAAGTATAGCATCTTTACTTGCAATTTGCAAGTAACATCGGGCTCTCCCCAGCTTTTGATGATGCCCTAAAAACCTGAACAGTGAGAAGATGATATATGGCTTTCAATCTATAAAATATTTTTTGGGATCCTTAGGATCGATGAGGACATCAATGAAGTCTCCAGCTCGATATTTGGGACGCCCCGGGAATATTTTCTCGAAGGTATAGGTTTTCTGGCTGTTTGGATCGGTCCAGGTGGCTTTGAGACGCCAGACAGGTTCTTCTGTCTCTGGTGTACTATCTTTTATTTGTATAACCCTGGCCTTCACTGGATCGCCTTTGCGTCTGAACCATGCTTCATTTCTTGTGCCTCTGAACAGGCATGTTGAGATCAGAATAAGTGCTGGAATAGCTCCAAAAATAGCTCGCTTCATCCTATATCCCTCCCGCTCCTGTGCTTTAGATAAAATGAATTGTATTTACAGTTTATCACCCTTCGTCAATTGTACAGGGGCTTTGAGGAGCTCTACTATTCCTATTTTCCACGCCTGGGGCGTTCTCCTGGCTCTGGTTCTAACGTTGGGTATTCCTCTATCAGGCGTAGGGCCTCTGCTATTGCTCGTTGTAACTGTGGATCGCTGTTATGGACGTAATCCTGCGGCGCTATATCGACCTCGATATCGGGATCGGTGCCGTAGTTCTCGATATCCCAACCCACGTCCTTGAACCAGTTAGCGTATTCGGGCTGTGTGGTGCTGGAGTGATCGACCAGGTCATGGCGTGGAAAGATACCAATGACGCCGCCCCATGTGCGTTTACCAACGAGTGGTCCCAGGTTCATTAGTTTGAAACTATGGCTGAAGATATCACCGTCCGATGCTGTATACTCGTTCGCCAGGGCAACCATCGGACCGCGTGGGGATTCTCTGGGATAAGGGATGGGCTGTCCCCAGCGTGGGAATTTATAGCCGATACGCTTGCGTGCCAGTTTTTCTAGCAGGAGCCCGGAGACGTTGCCGCCGCTGTTCCAACGCACATCGATGATCAAGGCGGGGTAGTCGTACTCGGCCAGGTAACTGCGATGGAATTCCGCGTAGCCCTCGGGCTGCATATTGGGAACATGGATGTAGCCCACCTTGTTCTGTGACTGGCTATGGACTGTACGACGGTTGCATTCAACCCATTCACGATAGCGAGCGGGTTTTTCAGTCGAGAGCGTTGTGACCGTGATGACATCTGTTTCTTTTGTTTCAGCCGCTTCGATGGTCAGTTGAACTTCGCATCGCGCCTGGTTGACAAGCAGCTCTTGTGGATTATAGCGGGTTCCCAAAAATTGTCCATTGATTGCCAGCACTGCATCGCCTTCCTGTACATTCAGGCCAGGTGAGGTGAAAGGCGAGGTGGCATCTTTATCGGAGGGATCACCCTGGACAATATGGGCAATGCGATAGCGTTGTGTCCCGGTATCGTAGGTCCAGTCGACGCCAAGAAAGCCCTGGCGATAAGAGCGTCCCTGTCGGTACTGCGTTTCCGCGTTCTGCTCATAGGTATGCGAGGTGCCCAACTCGCCTTGTAATTCGTTGATCAGGTCAGAGAGTTCTGTGCGTGAACTGATGCGTTCTACGAGTGGCGCATACTGTGCATAGACAGCGTCCCAATCGACACCGGACATATCTTCGTTCCAGAATTGCTCGCGTTGTAGGCGCCAGACCTCCGCAAACATTTGCTTCCATTCGGCGGCAGGTTGTACTGAGACTTTCACACGCGAGAGATCAAGCCAGCCTGTATCGCGACCAGGATGATCGTTACTCTCTATACGTGGAGGTTTCTCGCCGGCCTTTACTACCCGGAAGCGCATGCGCGAGCGATAGAGGAGCGTTCTATAGTCTCGCGAGAGGGTGAAGCCGTTGACATTCTCAATCAAGTGCTCGTTTTTCTTTGTCTCGAAGTCGTAGCACTCAATCCAGCTTCTTGGAGCGTAAGGATCACTGAGGGTACCTGTGGCGGCTGGTAATACCTGGAAAATGGCTTTGCCACGGATACCACGTATATCGCTGTAACGAGCTTCTCCCACAGGGAAAGGCACGGCGCGGCTGGTAATACCTTCCAGGTCAATGGTGAGTGAACGCGCACTTTGGAGTTCTTCCTCGGGGTTCTCATGGTTCTGCGGTTCCTCCAGTACGGCTTCCTGCTCAGCTTCTCCCATAGGGGAAGACCCATTTTTTTTGCTCGTATCTTCGTTTCTATCGGCCAGCAGTTTCGGCTCAGTGATAAACGGGGAACGTAAATTATGGCGTAGCGTGATGGCGTAGGGTATAACGCCACGAGGAAAGCTGTACTCAAACTGCATATTATCACGTACAGGATTGAAAGTGCGATAGCCCAGGAAATAAAGATATTTTCCTTCAGGATCGAACGATGGGGAAACATCTTCCAGCACGGGATCGGTTATAACGTGCGTCTCTCCCGTCTCCAGATCGCCAAGCTTGATCGCGCTCTTTTGTGAACTGATGGCGAAACTATAGGCCAGCCAGCTTCCATCGGGAGACCAGGCAATATCGTGGATGCGGTCGTAATCGTTGTGATCAAGCACGGCATGGCTGCCATCCTCAAGATCGACAATAATTAATTCATTGCGATGATTTGCTATGGCCAGGGCATCGGCAACAGGTGAGACAACCATCTCCACTACGCGTCCAACTTCTATGTCGGTCAGCATTTCAGGTTCTTGCTTGCTGTTGGGATCAAAGATCACAAGAGTTTCTCGTCCTGGTGCATCACTGATCGCAACGAGTCGTCTCCCATCGTTAAGCCATTCGAGGAAGCGATAGCGCACACCATCGCGTTCACCATGTTGAAGAACGGCGCCTTCCCAGTTGCTCATAGAGAACGCCTTGCCACGTGTTGTAAGTGCGACGGCATGACCTTGTGGATGGAGCGCAAGCGTGTCAAGGTAAGCTTCAGCGGATACGAACTTGCGATTCAGTTGGGTACGCTGCGTGGGCAGAGTAATCTCTACATGGCGTATCTGTTCATTACCAGGATCAAAGAGATACAGGTCAGCGCCTGCCTGGAAGACGAGCCGTTGCCCATCTGTTGAGAGATGGCGTGCATAAAAGGTATCCATGTTGCTATGACGACGTAGATCCTCGCCGTGCGCTGTACAGGAATAAATATTACCAATGCCTTCATGATCAGAAAGGAAATAGATACGCTCTCCCACCCAGCAAGGATCGGCGAGATTGCCCTCCAGGCGTAGCAGCCGTTCAAAGATGCCATTGCCATTGGCATCGCACCATAAATGTCCGACTCTGCCGCCACGATAGCGTTTCCAGTATGCCGGTTCTTCGATATTGCGTCCAATGACAACCCCGCCTGCCGGGCCATAAGAGATTGCACTGGCCATCCCTATAGGGAGTTGTTGGGGCTGACCACCTTGAAGACCGATAGTATAGATCACCTTATAGCGATGGCTAAATTGACCTGCACTGCTGGTAAAAAGAATGGCATCATCGTCGGGCGACCATCCCAGCACGCGGCAGGTAGAATCTCCTTGAAATGTCAGCCGTTGAGCGGGGTCACCGAGAGCTGGCATGAAATAGACCTCGCTGGTACCCTCATCGTGTCCAATAAATGCCAGGAAACGACCATCGTGTGAGAAATGAGGATGACTTGTTCTGCTCACGCCGGCAGTCAGACGTTCGGCGCGTCCTCCCTCACTTGCTACAAGCCAGAGATCATCTTCCGAAACAAAAACGATGTGGTCCTGGTGGATGGTTGGGAACCGCACATACCCTTGAGATGGCATGTTGCCTCCTTCTATATCTGGGGACTCTTTTTAATTGCTAATCTCTTGTATTTTTGTTGTAATATCTGCTGATTGATGTATTTTTAGGGGGAGGTATATAGGAATAATATGTCTATACGCCGCTGCACCCTTTCATATTGGATGCTATTGTAACACAACTGTAAAGTGGTGTCGAGGGCAGTAGAAGCAAGAGTGGGGAAAACATAGCTCAAGGTGTAGCGTCCCATACGCGAGGACTCTACATAAAATTATGGTCCTTACTTCTTGCACTCTTCCCCTCTTGCCAGAAATCCTAATAAGTGTTAATCTCAACATGCTATTATGCCACTAAAAACAAGAGGAGAGAAAGTTTATTTATGACGCAGACTATGAAAGACAAAGATAATACAGCACAAAGAAAAGGACGCCCCGGTCAGCGTCAGCAGGAGCGGCAGGAGCGCCTGGCCCGCCGACGACGCAGGAGACAAATTATTATAGGTTCATCGGTAGCGGTTGCGCTTATTGCACTATCTCTATTTGGAGTATTGGAGTATCAGCAAATAACTACCCAGCGACAGGCGGCGGCGCAGAAACTGAGTAATCAACATGCAACAGCTACCGCGAAGATTGTTGCACCCACGCAGACAGCAGCAGCGCGTGCCACTGCTCAGGTGGCCGCGCCTACGCAAACGGCAGCAGCGAAAGCTACGGCAACAGTTGCACCCCAGGTAACGGCCACGGCTCTGGCCCAGGCGGTGCTCACAGCTACCTCTGGTTCTCCTATTCCTTCCGCTGGTCCGGCAAAGCCACCCGCGGAAAGTGGAACACCTGTCACTACTGCTGATGGCCTCAAATACCTGGACATCAAAGTAGGAACAGGTGCAATCGTCCAGGGAGGCAGTAACATTCAGTTGGAATATACCGGTTGGCTAGCGAGTACGAACAAAAAGTTTGACAGTTCCTATGATCATGGTGGTCAGCCTTTATCGTTATCAGTTGTGGATCCGACAAATACCAGTCAGCAGTCGCAGGTCATTCCCGGCTTTAACGAAGGATTAATAGGTATGCACGCTGGTGGCACACGTCGCCTCTACATCCCGGCTGCTCTAGGGTATGGTACGGCAGGGAGTCCTCCTGCTATTCCCGCCAATGCAGACCTCATTTTTGACGTTACCGTATTAACTGCTTGATAATGTATCCCGTAGCGGCATGCCTTGCGTGTGCCGGGTGTTCCGTATAGGCACGCTGCCTCATTTCACGCGGGACACCCGGCACACGCAAGGCATGCCGCTACGAGGAAATGATCCTCGATTTTTGGAAGCTTTTTGCCCTTGACACTTACCAAACCTATAGGGTATACTCTTAACAATTTGAGACAAGTTCCCAAACAACTTTTAGTGTAGAAAAGGCACGGTGTCGTCATGGGCGCGAAAAGGAAAATACAGATACTACAGTCAAGATCACCGCTAGTATGTTTTCTTTATTCTCACGACGGGCCAGGTGCCATATTAAAGGAATCATCTTTCTTCCTCATCCCACTGATTCAGGGGTGAGGAATTTTTTTTAACAGAAGGGGTCTCCAAATCTCTTTAGTTGGCAATGGAGACTATTAGCAGCCTTCTCACTGATGATCAATGTAGTGTTATCATCTAGTTGATCAAGGAATAAGAAGGGGATGACCTATCAAGCTGTTGTTAGTAAAGTAAAGCTTGTTATTCCGATCGCTAACGAACAGTGTTCTGGCAAAGCTCAGGCGGTCGGAAAGGAAGTATGCGGGAGGGCTTTATTCATGACTCAGGTGACATCATATCCTCGACACGACGTAAAGCTGATCAATGGAGATTATGAGGGGAAGGATATCGTCTCTCTTGAACAATTCTCTGCGGATGACCTCTCTCTCCTTTTTACGCTGACTCAATATATGAAACGGATTGCGTTGAATAACGAGCCTTCGCAACTGCTGGCTGGTCAGCTCATCTCGCTGCTCTTTTTTGAGCCATCCAGCAGAACTTTCGGATCGTTTGCGGCGGCAGTGAAACGATTGGGCGGACAGACGCTGGAGATGCAAAATCCCGAGACGGTCTCCTCGATCTATAAAGGGGAGTCATTTGAAGATACGATACGTGTATTCGAATCCTACTCCAATGCGATTATATTGCGTCACTACCAGGTTGGTGCGGCGAAACTGGCGGCGGAGGTTTCTGAGACGGTACCTGTTATCAATGCAGGCGATGGAAACAATGAGCATCCTACCCAGACTTTGCTCGATCTGTATACACTCTATGAGAGTTTTGGACGCCTGGATCATCTGACGGGGCTGCTGGTTGGTGATCCTTTGAACAGCCGTGCCCTGCACTCACTGATACGTGGGCTCTCGCTCTTCAAGCATAATACGGTCTATCTACTCTCTCCACAGCGCCTGCGACTGACCAGAGATGATTTTGTCCACTTAAGTTCGAAGGATGTGACGATCATTGAAATCAGTAGTGAGAGGGATATTCCCATGGACTGTGATTTCTGGTACTGGACGCGCATCCAGCGTGAGCGCCTGGCCTCGCTGGCAGAGTATGAGGATGTGGCGCAAGAGACCTTTGTTGCCACGCCACAACTATTGGCCAGGTATGCGCGTAAGGATATGATCCTGATGGACCCATTGCCACGCGTAGGATCGGTAGATCCGGCAGTAGATGCTGATGAGCGTTGTGTCTTCCTACGTTCTCAGATCCGTAATGGTCTCTACACGCGTATGGCTTTGCTGGCTCTGATGCTAGGAAAAGTTCGCCCGTAGCGGCATGCCTTGCGTGTGCCGGGTCACTGCTATGAACATCCGGCACACGCAAGGCATGCCGCTACGGGTTCAGGGAACGAAACACATAGGTGGGAAGGATTACATAGAATGAGCATTATGATCGATAATACGGCCACAATTCATAAACTCGTTGACATAGATACGGATATCATTCACAGATCTGCACCTGTTCAAGGATCATTGGTATTGGAAGATGGAACGACGTTTGCCGGTACCTCGTTTGGTTATGTAGGTGCGACCTCAGGTGAGGTTGTCTTTAGCACAGGAATGGTCGGGTATCCTGAGGCGCTGACGGATGCGTCTTTCGCGGGCCAGATTTTGACGATGACCTATCCTATTATCGGCAACTATGGTGTGCCGGAACCCACGTTGTGGGAGAGCGAGCGGATTCAGGTGGCCGGACTGCTGGTTTCGCAGTATATTGATACACCTTCGCATGTGCAGAGTACTATGACGTTAGGGGACTGGTTGCAGCAGCAAAAGATTCCGGCGCTCGAAATCAAGGATACACGCCAACTGACACGGCATATACGGACGTATGGCACGATGGCGGGCAAAATTGTGTTTGGCAATGATATTCCTTTCCATCATCTTGATGTTGAGAACCTGGTTGCGCGTGTCTCTACGAGGAATGTTGTGCAGGAGGGCGAGGGCGATGTGACGGTTGTGCTGCTCGATTGTGGAGCGAAATACAATATTGCACGTTCACTGGTGACAAGAAATGTGCGTGTGATCACGGTGCCCTGGGATTACGACGTGTTTGCGGCAGGAATTGCATTCGATGGCCTCTTGATCTCGAATGGACCGGGCGATCCGAAGATGGCGCACAAGACCATTGAGACGATCCGTACTGCGCTTGAGCGTAAGGTGCCCACATTGGGGATCTGCCTGGGGCATCAATTGCTGGCATTGGCAGCAGGCGGTGACACGTATAAGCTCAAATTTGGGCACCGCAGTCAGAATCAGCCGTGTCTGTTGCAAGGAACGAAACGATGTTACATCACGACGCAAAATCATGGTTTCGCGGTGGGGAAGTTGCCGCCGGATTTTGAGCCGTGGTTTGTGAATGCGAACGATGGGAGCAATGAGGGGATGCGCCATCGAGCGTTACCATTTCTTTCGGTGCAGTTCCATCCTGAAGCGACACCTGGTCCGGTGGATACGGAGTGGATTTTTGATGAGTTTTTGCAAAAGGTAAGAGGGTAATACGGTGACAGATTTTCGTAAAGTGCTGGTGCTGGGAGCTGGCGCGCTGAAGATCGGGCAGGCGGGAGAGTTTGACTATTCCGGTTCGCAAGCGCTGAAAGCGTTGCGAGAAGAGGGGATTAGCACAATCCTAGTGAACCCCAATATCGCAACGATCCAGACATCGAAGTCGTTGGCGGACGAGGTGTACTTTTTGCCTGTGACGGCTTTTTTTGTGGAGAAGGTGATTGAGAAGGAGCGACCGGATGGTATCCTGTTGTCCTTTGGTGGGCAGACGGCGCTGAATTGTGGTATTGAATTGTATCGACGGGGCGTGCTGGAGAAGTACGACGTGCAGGTGCTGGGCACACCGATTTCGGCGCTTATTCTGACCGAAGATCGACAGGAGTTTGCACAACACCTGCACAGTATCGATATACCTACACCGCAGAGTCGCAGCGCGGATACGTCTGAGGGGGCTCTGCAGATCGGCGAAGAGATTGGCTTTCCGGTCATGGTACGGGCAGGTTTTGCGCTGGGTGGCCAGGGATCAGGCATTGCAAAAGATCGCGATGAACTGGAGCAGATTGTACGGTCGGCACTGGCATTTGCGCCGCAGGTGCTCATTGAGCAATACCTGCACCACTATAAAGAGGTGGAGTACGAGGTGGTGCGGGATGCGTACGATAACTGTATCACGGTCTGCAACATGGAGAATATGGATCCGCTGGGCATCCATACAGGCGAGTCGATTGTGATTGCGCCGAGCCAGACGCTGACAAATGCCGAATACCATCTGCTGCGTGCAGCCTCGATTCAAATTGTGAAGAGCCTGGGCATTGTAGGCGAGTGCAATGTGCAGTTTGCGTTGGATCCGAAAACCTCAGCATATTATGTGATTGAGGTCAATGCACGCCTGTCGCGTAGTTCGGCACTGGCAAGTAAGGCTACAGGCTATCCGCTGGCATACGTAGCCGCAAAACTTGCGATGGGGTATGGGCTGACCGAACTAACGAATCGTGTGACCGGTGTAACACAGGCATGTTTTGAACCAGGCCTGGATTACCTGGTGGTGAAGATACCGCGCTGGGATCTGGAGAAGTTCAAAGGTGTAGACGAGACGATTGGTACAGGCATGAAATCGGTAGGCGAGGTGATGGGGATTGGGCGCACGTTTGAAGAGGCGTTCCAGAAAGCGATTCGTATGCTGGACCTGGATTTCGAGGGTGCGACTTCTGAGAAGGTGTTTGCCGATAATGCATTGCCGGGTGGGGGCAGGCGGGCTTATAAATCGCGCCCCTACCAGCAATCGCACCCCTACGAGATGTTGATGCCGACGCCGAAACGAATGTTTGCCCTGGCGCTGGCGTTGCGCAATAACATGACAGTAGAGGAGATCGCGGAGATTACGGGGATTGATCCGTGGTTCCTGTTCCGTATCAGGCACATTGTGGAGATGGAGCAGGAACTGGAAGCCGGGCAGGATCTTTCGGCAAGACGACTGCTGGCGTTGAAGCAGATAGGGGTCTCTGATAAGCGTATCGGCGAACTGACAGGCAAGACAGGGTTGGAGATCCGCGCGCTACGCAAGCGCCTGGGTGTGGTGCCGTGCGTGTTTCAGATCGATACGCTGGCTGCTGAATTTCCTTCGGATACCAATTATCTGTACATGACTTACAATGGGCGGCATCACGATGTAGAACCTACTTATGACGAGGGCGTAGTGATTCTGGGATCGGGGCCGTATCGCATTGGCTCATCGGTGGAGTTTGACTGGACGAGCGTGAGTACGGTGGAGGCGCTCAAGAAGCATGGTAAACGCTCGATTGTGATCAACTGTAATCCAGAGACGGTCTCAACGGACTATGATACATCGGATCGGCTGTACTTTGAGGAACTGACGTTTGAGCGCATTGCGGATATCTGCGAGTTTGAGCAGTCGCATGGCGTGATTGTGTCGGTGGGTGGGCAGACGCCGAATAATCGTGCGCGGGCATTGCAGCAGTATGGTTTCCGCCTGCTAGGGACCGATGCAACGAATATCGACCGGGCTGAGGACCGCAATAAGTTTTCGCAGTTGCTGGATACGCTGGGCATTCATCAGCCCGAATGGAGTAGCTTTGCCGACCTTGCAGATATGATCAGTTTTGCGGAGCGGGTGGGCTACCCTGTGCTGGTGCGACCGTCGTATGTACTGTCGGGCAATGCGATGAATATCTGTCATGCCCAGCAGGAGCTGGAGCAGTATACGCGTGAGGCGGCGGCTGTATCGCCGGAACATCCTGTGACGGTCTCGAAGTTCTTTCAGAAGGTGAAGGAGATCGAACTGGACGCGGTAGCGCAACGAGGCAAGATCAAGGCGTTTGTGATTGCTGAACATATAGAGAACGCGGGTGTACACTCCGGTGATGCGACGATTGTATTGCCAGCGCAGACGCTCAATATGGAAACGATGGGCAAGATAGAGGCAGTGGGGCGTGCGATTGCTGAGGCGCTGGATATTACGGGGCCATTCAATATTCAGTTTCTGGCGAAAAATAACGAGGTCTATGTGATCGAAGTGAACCTGCGGGCGTCACGTACGTTCCCATTCATCTCGAAGGTGATGGGCGTGAACTTTATTGAGCTGTTTGTGGATGCGTTGTTTACAAAGAACGTGTCCGCAGTGGCTATGCCGGAACTGAGTTTTACGGCAGTCAAAGCGCCGCAATTCTCATTCTCGCGCCTGACCGGGGCCGATCCAGTTTTGCGGGTGGAGATGGCTTCGACCGGAGAGGTGGCATGCTTTGGTGAGGATCTAGAGGATGCTTATCTGAAAGCTATCATCGCTACAGGCGGCTGCGTACCGCGCAAAGGCATTTTTATTAGCCTGGGTGGTGACGATAAGAAGCAAGATTTCCTGGAGAGCGCTCGCCTGCTGAGTACTCTGGGGATACCGCTGTATGCGACAGAGAAGACATGCGCATTTTTGCATGCAGAAGGGATCGGGGCGACAATGCTGTATAAAATCCATGAGCAGCGGTTGCCGAACGTGTTGAACTACTTCCGTGATAACAAGATCGACCTGGCTATCAATGTGGTGGATACACATGTGAAAAAAGAAGTAGACGATGATTATGCGATGCGTCGCTATGCCGTTGATTACAATATTCCATTGTTTACTAAGATCAAGCAGGCGCGCCTGTTTATCCAGGCGCTTGTGAAGAAGGATTTGGAGACGTTGCCAATCAAATCATGGAACGAGTACAGGTTTAATTAATTTTAACAAGGAGTTTTGTTATGTCTTCTCTGGCTGAATATCAAGCTACTGTACAAAAAATAGAGACAGATGTCCTTATTATTGGTTCTGGTGGTTCAGGATTGCGGGCAGCCATTGCTGCTACTGAAAAGGGAGCCAGTGTGCTGGTGATTGCTAAGGAACCTTTGAAAGATGCGCATACTGCCTGGGCGATGGGTGGGGTGAATGTTGCGATGAAAGCGCCAGCAACTCCGCAGGGGCATTTCGAAGATACTATTAATGGTGGCTGGGGAATCAACAATTACAGACTTGCACGCATTTTTGCGCAAGAGATGCCTGATCGCATCCATGATCTGGAGCGCTACGGCGTCAGATTCGATCGCTTACCTGACGGCTCCTATTTTACCTGGGCCAGCGGTAAGCAGTCGGTGCCGTTGAATCTCTGCGCCGGTGACTATACCGGTCGTGAAATGATGCAGGGACTACTGGCAGAAGTTGATCGACTTGCCATTCCCTTTCTGGAATATCATTATGTGACCCGCTTGCTCAAGGAAGGCAATAAAGTTGTTGGTGCCTTCCTCGTGGATAGCAGGACGTGGACATATAAAGTTGTGCAGGCGAAGGCGACCATTGTAGCGACTGGCGGCGGTGGCAGCATGTATAAAATAAACACCAACGCTCCAAGTAATACAGGTGAGGGTTATGCCTGGGCATTGGATGTTGGAGCAGAGCTTGTCGATATGGAACTGGTTCAGTTTCATCCTACAGGAATGGCTGTTCCAGCAGAGAAGCGAGGAACGCTCGTTACTGAAAAGGTCAGAGGAAACGGCGGCATCCTCAAAAATAAATATGGTGAGCGCTTCATGGTACGCTATCAACCCCAACGTCTGGAACTGGCCGGGCGCGACGAAGTCACAAGAGCGATTTACCAGGAGATTCAAGAGGGTCGGGGCACCGAAAATGGTGCTGTCTATCTGGATGTAACTCATTGGGAAGAAGGGAAAGCTGAGAGGCTGGTCCCTGATGTATTTGCCGAACACATGGAAGTTGGCATTGATATACGCAAACAGATGATGGAAATAACCCCATCCATGCACCATATGATGGGTGGCTACTTCATCAACGAGTGGGGCCAGACGAACGTGGATGGACTCTATGCGGTTGGTGAAGTGACCAGGAGCGTACATGGGGCAAATCGCCTGGGTGGAAACTCCTTGTCGGAAGGCCAGGTTTTTGGGAGGCGAGCAGGTATACATTCTGCGGAATTCGCACAGAGTATCCACCGTCCTCAGATTGCACAGCGAAGTATCAGTGCGGAAGTGGAGCGTGTAGAGGTCTTTCTGGAGCGCAGAGGGGGAGTACAACCTGCTGATATGTTGAACAGGATCAGGGAAGTGATGTGGAAGAATGTAGGTATCATTAGAGATGCTGAGCAACTACTGGCGGCACGTAAAGAACTGAGGAAATTACGAGATGAGGCGGAGACTCTGGCAGCCGCAGACAAAGACCAGTTGCAATCTTGCCTGGAAGTACAGGATATGTTGAGGACCGCGGAGGTCATAGTTGTAGCTGCTCTAGAGCGTAAGGAGAGCCGGGGAGCGCATTATCGCTCTGATTATCCACAGATGGATCCGGCATGGGAGAAGAACATTCTCATTCGTAGAGACGGAGATGGGCAACTGATGACGAAAATCGTTCCATTGGTGAAGGATTAGTGGGAGCTGCAGGTATGTTTTCAACACTTATGGGGTCGCTTGTGTTACCAGAGGGTATCATGGAAGGCACCTTGCACGTTGTAGATGGAAAGATTGTGCATATCGAAGAGGGTTTTTCTGGTAATACAGGCCGGGCATTTGATTTTCGAGGTAAATATATTCTTCCGGGGCTTATTGAAGTTCATGGTCACTTGCGCGAACCTGGACTTGAGCATAAAGAAGATATTCCGCATGGTACAAGAGCCGCTCTTGCCGGAGGCTACACCACCGTCTTTGATATGCCCAATACGAGACCGCCAACTACAACCGTCTCTCGGGTCGAGGACCAGATCAAGAGATATGTCGGCAGGTCATATACTGATTTTGCCATCAATATGGGGACTGCCGTTGAAGATATCGATGAGCTAAAGAAGATTGATCGGGGGCTGATTACTGCAGTAAAAATTTTTACCGCCGGTCATGCTACCACACCGACGACCATTCCACATCTGGGAGATATTGCGTGTATCTTTGAAATTCTGGGTGAGAGAAGAATCATGGCTCTGCTACACGCCGAGAATCAGGAGCTTGTCAACTATTTTACTCACAAGTACCGGGACGAGCTTGCCAGAAATGATCCTGCCGTATGGGGCGAAGCTAGAAACCTATCGGTGGTGCTGACCTCTGCTCTAGAGATGATAGCCCTGGCGAAACAATTTGGGGTCAAGCTCTACCTGCTTCATCTCTCCACTCCTGAAGAGTTTGCCGCTGTAGAATTTGGCAGGAGCATCGGGGTTGATGTGTATGGTGAGATAGCCATATATCATCTGGCCTTTAAGAGCGACGATTACGAAAAATACGGTAATATGATCAACGTGGCACCTGCACTGCGTAGGAAAGAAGAACAGGAGAAGCTATGGCAATTACTGCGAGAGGGAAAAATCGATGCGGTGATTTCTGAACATACTCCTCATTCGCTGGAAGAGAAGCAGAAAAAGAGCGTGTGGGAGGTAGCGTCGGGTATGCCAGGATTGCAGGAAACGTTACCAGTGTTCATCAGTAAATGGGTTGAGCAATTTGGTCCGACGACCCTGGAAGAAGGATTGCGGCGTGTTGCTCAAGTGACCTCGCAAAATATTGCCAGCATCTTCGGATTCTCGCGAAAGGGGCGTCTGGCGGTTGGCAAAGACGCTGATATGGTCATTGTTGATACTGCGCAGGTGTGGAAAGTAAGAAAAGAGGATCTATTTACAAAAAATCGATGGTCTGCATACGAGGGAATGGAACTGATAGGCCGACCCGTAGCGACGTTCCTGCGTGGAAATCTGGTCTATCAAGACGGAAAAATACTGGGTAAACCACAAGGGAAACGAGTAGAAAGGTAACAAATGATGAACGACGCAAACATTATGCGGATGTTTGTCGATGCCGGTGCTGTTATTACCGATCGTCATTTTGTCTATAGTTCTGGCCGTCACAGTTCTGTCTATGTCAATAAAGATGCGTTGTATGTGCATACAAAGATGATCTCAACACTCTGCTCTTATCTGGCGGAACCGTATAGTGCGGATACGATTGATGTTGTTGTTGGTCCCATCCTGGGAGGAATTGTCCTTTCTCAATGGGTAGCGTACCATCTGAACGCGAAGCGTTCAGCGGGTGAAACTCTGGCCGTGTATGCAGAAAAAGAGAGAGATGGTCCAGATAAAACCTTTCTCTTCCGTCGTGGCTATGACAGGTATATTCCAGGAAAAAACGTGCTGGTCGTCGAAGACGTTTTGACAACAGGTGGGTCCGCCCGACAGGTGATCGACCTGGTGCGAACGCATGGTGGTAATGTGATGGGCTTGAGTGTGCTGTGCAATCGTGGCGGTGTGCAGCCTGAAGATGTGGGTGGGGTTCCCATTCATTCATTGATTACCCTGACGCTTGAGACGTTCTCCGAAGAAGAGTGTCCCTTCTGTCGGCAACTGGTACCCATTGAGACTGAGCTGGGCAAAGGCAAAGCATTCCTGGCAAAACAACGGGCGTGACGAAGAGCGAGACTGAGGCGAAATGAGAGAAAGGGAGCGACCTATGAAATTTGTAGAGAAACTGGTAGAGGCTTCGCGGCAGAACAAAAGCCTCCTGTGTGTGGGATTGGACCCCGAGCCGGTGCGCTTTCCTGCTATGTATCTCGGCGAACCTGCAGAACGTTCTGTATTACGTTTCTGTTGTGATATCATCGAGGCAACGGCTCCCTACGTATGTGCCTTCAAGCCCAATATCGCATTCTTTGAAGTGCTGGGACCGGAGGGAATGCACGTCTTTCAGGAGGTGATCAAGGTTATTCCCAGGCATATTCCTGTTATTGTGGATGCCAAGCGTGGCGATATTGGCAATAGTGCGCGCAACTATGCTTCTGCCTTCTTCGATACGTATGGTTGTGATGCGATAACGGTGAATCCGTATCTGGGTCGAGATAGTGTGCAGCCGTTTCTGGATCATCATGATAAGGGAGTGTTTTTATTGTGCCGTACATCGAATCCGGGAGCGCGCGATTTCCAGGATCTGCCTGTGCAGGATAGTGACGGGGTAGTGAGACCGCTGTATGAGGTGGTTGCGCAGCAGATTCAGGGGTGGAATGCGGCGGATAATTGTGGGCTAGTGGTTGGTGCAACGTATCCAAGAGAACTGAAGAGGATTCGAGCGATCTGTCCGACATTGCCTATTCTGATACCGGGAGTGGGGGCGCAGGGTGGTGATCTGCGCGCTTCGGTAGCTGCGGGTGTGGATGCGGAGGGTGAACGTGCGATTATTGCAGTTTCGCGTGCAATTTTGTATGCGGGTGATGGCGATGAGTATGCCGCTGCAGCTGAGAAAGAGGCACGATTGCTGCGTGATCGTATCAACCAGGCGAGAGTTTCGGAGTAAAACATCGCTGATCCTGGATCAATGCTTATGTTTAGAGCGAAAAAAACGCATCAGAGTAGGAAACACGGCGAGGACAGAGATCCACGAACTGGTAAATAAGGCGAAGAGTGGTCAGGTTTTGAGGCGATGAGTGATCAATCGGCGTGAAGAGTGAGCACTGGTACATCTGTTCCTGGGAAAAGCGCTCTCCATCTGGTATACTTCCTCCAGAAACTGTCAATTGCGTTCGCGTCTCATAAAGCTGATAGTGGATGATCCTGCTCGCACAGGAGGGACACCGATGGTCGCGCCGGCAACGGAAGGCATCGATCTGTTCAAAATCGCGAATCGCTCCATTTCGGGGTGGGTTCCTAGCTTCAAGATGGGCAGCGCGGCGGCCCCGGTCAAGCTTCCATTCTGTAGCCAGCTCGAAGAGCGCCTCTTGCTCTGGCTTGAGTATCATCCTCTGGTGGTCAGCTACACGCGCGGCGATATTGGCCCACAGTTTGCCGCAACCTATCGATTGCCGATCCCCAAGCACGCGCCGTTCGCGATTGGCTACGCGTTCGAGGGGAAACCGCATGACTATCTGCCAGATGTCGTCGGGCGCCTTTCGGATGGAACGCTGTTCATTGCCGAGGCGGGCATGGAAGACGACAAGCGCAGTGATCGCAATCTTGCCAAAGCAGAGGCGGCCCGCCGGCTCGCACGCATCGGGCGGGGTGCCTTCTGGATTGGGACGGAGCGTCGCCTTTCCAAACAACGCCACTACAATTTGGTCTACTTGCATGCCAGGCGCAAGAACTTTCCTGCCTTTGCCGACATTGCCAGCGCGATGCCTGAGATCTGGCCCATTGGAGACGTTGCCTGCGTCGAAGAGATCGAGAGCCGTCTCGCCGGGAAATTTCCTGCCAATCTGGTTGAAGCGGCGATCTGGAAAGTGGTAGGAGACAGCGCGGCGGCAGGGCATCTGTTAGTCGATCTGGAGCGGCATACACTAGATCGGAAACTCCCCCTTGCCCTGCTCCCGCCGGAAGCACCCCCTCTGGTCCCTGATCCGCTTCCAGATACGCTCTTGCCTGAACCAGAAGTCGTGTCCGCGGCCCGCGAACAACCCGCGAGAACGCCACTTCCAGGCCCAACGTTTGATGCGTCCACGCTTGATGAGAAGCGGCGCGACCAGTTTCACCGCAATTTGCGGGCCGTGTCACAGGTGTTGGCCGGAGCCACTCAAACCAGCGTTGCTGCGGAGTCTGGTATTGCGCGCACGACGCTCTCGCGGTTGGTTCGGCGAACGAAGCAACTTGGGCAGATTGCCTGTGTTCCGCTTGGCACCTATGCTCGGAAAACAACCATGCACCCTGCTTTCCAGGAGTGCATCCGTCGGCTGTATATCCTCCCGACGCAACTGAGCATGGCAGCCATTCATGAACATACGGAGATGCGCCAACTCGCGGCGCGCCTCACGACGGAGACTGGCAAGACGGTCAAGTTCCCCTCCTACGATCAGGTGCGCAGGGAGATCCATCGCCTCAAAAGCGACGAAATGCTCCTCGCAGTGCGCGAAGGGGCCAAATCCATTCCTCGCGAACGCTCCTCTCCCCAATCATTCGCGCTTTCCATTCCCTCGCCGGCGCTGCTCACTCAGGTTGATGAGCACTCGCTGGAATTGTATGTCGTGACGCCTGATGGGATTGCGGTGACCAAACGGGTCCATGCTGCCGTGCTCGTGTGCGTCAAAACGGCGGCGATCCTCGGAGCGGTGCTGGCCCTGGGACCGCTCAAAGAGGAGGACTACATGCGCCTGGTCAAGATGGCACTGGAGCCCAAAGACGAACTGGTGGGGCGTGCAGGCTGCCAGCACTCCTGGCCGTGTTACGGCAAACCGGCCATCATCTTCCATGACCGGGGCAAGATCTTCACCTCCGAGCGCGCGCGGCAGGTCCTGGTGGATCGACTTGGCATCATCACCGAGCAAGCCCCGCCGTACGCGCCTTCCGCTAAAGGCACCGTGGAGAACCTCTTCCGATGGATGACCCAGCGCTTTGAGCGCCGCCTGCCCAACACCAGCTACGGCATTCATGACGCGAAAGCGTCAGCAGAAGCAGGAGGCATGACCCTGGAAGAGCTGGAGCGCTGTTTCATTCAGGCGGTGGTAGACGACTACCAGCAAGCCTGGGACGAACTGCGACGGCAGCGCCACTGCGTGCTCTGGGAACACGCAGTAGCTCAGAGCGGGGTGCCACAGTATCTGGGACCTCCTGACGACCTGAAACTGCTGCTCATGAAGGCTCAAAATCGCAAAACACCCCATCATGGGTATCGTGTGCAAAACAGCAACCGGCTCTCGTTTCAGGGGCGCTGGTATGTGTGCCCTGGACTGCTCTCGCGGCTCAAGGGGCGCGAGTTTGAAGTGTATTTTGACCGCCGCGATGTGAGTGTCATTTATCTGTTCGTGGAGGGGGTCTACGCCGGGGAAGCCTTTTGCCCACAACTCATGGGAAGTCGAGTGAGTGAGTGGGAGGCCAGAGCCATGCGCAAACACGACGAGGAGCAGGCCAGACTTGCTCGCGAGCAAGGGCGAGAGGTCCGCGCACATATTCAGGACGAAGCAGGGCGTGCGCGGAAACGTCGAAGCACCGAGATTCGCGCGCGCGAGCAAGCACGTCAATGGGATCGCCAACGGGAAGAAATCCACCCGGCAGAAGTGATCGAGCGGTTAGCAAGCTTTGAGGCCAAAAAAATCGTTCCCGCGAGCCTGCCACCTGCCATCCCTGATGCCGATCCTGATCGTCCTGTTCGGGCCTTACCCATTCGCACGTTATGAGAGGAGACGTTGCCATGACTCATCCCCTTTTCAGAAAGGAGATTTTCGTCGAGACGGCCTTCGAGCGCAGATTCCAGGCGATGCTGCGTTCGGCCTGGTACAAGCGGTCCTGGCACGTGATCGTCGCTGATCCGGGCGCTGGCAAGACGGTGGGCATTCGCGACCTGGTCAAAACGACCGGTTCCTCTGTGATTCTTGCCGTCACGGCTCCGAAAAACAATGAAGACGAACAGGCCCTGGGCGACCAATTCTTCAGCGCGCTCGGACTGAAGCTAGCAGGTCGATGGAACACCCGCAAGCCCAAACTCATGGGACATCTGCATCAGTGTGGCACAGAGTGTTTGATTGTGGATGATGCCCATGATCTCTCGTTGGAGCACCTGATGTTCCTCAAGGAAGTGACGGACCAGGGGCGGTTACAGTATGATCATCCGCTGGGGTTGTGCCTGGTGGCAGCGGCGCGCGGAGACCTCATTCCGCTCAAGGAGACCTTAGACCAACCAGAGTTGACCTGGCTGCAATGGCGTCGCCGCCTCGACAAACTGGAACCGTTCTGTCGGGTGCTCAGCCACACCAGCGAAGAGGTGCGTGAGATCCTGGCCGCCCTGGAAACGGAGTACCGGCCCCTCTTTCCCCAGCTCAACTTGCGTCGATGGTCAGGCACGATCTACACCTGGCTGACGCAGCCGGTCCTTGATCCCACGCATTCTGGCCGCGTCACGATGGATTATCTCATGAAGTTCGTCACAACCGCCCTGGAATGGACCTATCAGGATGGAGACCCGGATGTGCGAGTCGAGAGGTTAGAACAGGCCGCTTCCCTCCTCGTGTTACACCGGGATACGCTTCAGATTATCGATGGTGCAGGGCCCATCGTCCAAACTCCTGCACCCAAGCCAGGAGAGCAGGAAGATGAGAGCGGAGCGCCACGAGAACAGGAAGTGGCGCAAAACGATGTCTCGCCTCATCCGACGGAAACGAGCAGCGAGGCAGGAGACAGCGCGCCATCTGCCAATCCAGCCCAATGTCCATTTTCCAGGATGGAGCTTCCCATCGACCTCCAGGCGTTTGCGGACAGTGGTACCCACGTGGTGGAATGTCCTGACTGTGGGGCAAACCGCTCGTTAGAGCCGCATCGCGGCGTCCTCTGCTTCAAACAGCATGACAGGATCAAACGCAAAACGAAGGCACAACTCGCCGCTTTGCGGTGGGCCAAGCGGGGCCGGACCTGGAAAGTCGTTGGAGGAGAGACGGGAAAGGACTGATCGATAGCTGCTCCACCAGGAATGCGGCTCGGTGACCTTTCACCTGGAGAACGGTGATGCGACTGGCTTTCGGCGTCTGGTTGCTGGGCTCTTGAAACTGCCTTCATCGGTCCAACGAGACCGATGAAGGATGTCTTGTTCTGCCATCACTCTTGAGGAGGTCAGCTATGAACAAAGATGATCACAAGGCCGTCTTGGCGAAGGGTCTCATGGCGGTCACGGTCTTCTACGCCATCAACATCCTGCTGTTCCCTGTCACCTTGATCGGCTACGTGATCTGGGTTGGCAAGATCGTCCGAACGCACGCTCGGTCGGGGGTCTCGACAAGTGCGCAAGGGCCACTGTCGGTACGCTGGTCGATGCACTCTCTGGGGACCAGGGAAGATGGGCCATCTTCACAACTGCTGATGGTGCTGCCGGGCATCTCTCCCCTGGGCGTGCGTCTGGCATCCGCCTCTCTGAGGCTTTCTCACCGTCTGACAGGCTACGTGCCCAGGGCTTTCAGGTATCCCTTCGAGGGTGACATTCCCAGACAGTACGAGGCAGGAGCCCGCGTGACGTTTTTCGACGAGGCGTGCGACCGGTACCTGCCCAACATGGCACAGTTTGTCCTCCTTGGCGCAGGCTTCGACACCCGCGCATTGAGACTGGCACCTTCCATGCGGGTCAGATCCTTCGAGGTCGATACCCCAAAGACACAGGCGATCAAGCGTGAGATGCTCTCGAAGACCTCTATTGACGCAACCGGGATCACGTTTGTCTCCGCCGACTTCGAGAAGGAGGACTGGTTCACACGACTCGTGGATGCTGGGTTCGATCAAAGCAAACCTGCCCTCTTCCTTTGGGAGGGCGTGGTGATGTATCTGGACCGGGAAGCGGTCGAGGACACGCTGCGCAAGATCGGAAGCTGCGCCTCGGGCAGTGTGGTTGCGTTCGACTACTTTACCACCGAGGTTCTCTCCTCGCAGGCGCTGTATTGGCGTTTCGCAAGAATGAGCACCAGAGCAGTCGGCGAGCCACTGAAATTCGGGATTGAAAGCCTGCCGCCGACAAGGGAGCGCCTTGCCGAACTCCTCCAGCCTTGCGGACTCTCACTGGTTGAGCAACACATTCTTGGGAAGGAGGCGGGAAAGGAGCGCGCATGGGGAGGCTTCGCTCTTGCCATCGTGAACTCTCACTCCCAGCTCTGATGCGCGAGCCTGACGCCATCCCGCTTGTTCCTCGGCTCGACAAGCCTGTATGTTCTCTCTTTGCGAGGGTATTGTGCCTGTCAATTGACAAAACAGTGCTCAATGAAGCGAGAGATGGAGCAGGTCCTCGAACATTCAATGGTTGAGCTGATCACTCTTCACGCTGATTGATCACTCGTCGCCTCAAAACCTGACCACTCTTCGCCTTATTTACCACCTGGCTGTTACTCTACATTTGATATGCATCATGCTGCTAATTTGAACAAAAATTGGATAACGAGAATTACTCTATGATCAACTAAATAATAGGGTAGTTTTGCATAATTTGTCAATGACCCGATTCCCGAATCTCTGTCCTTCTGAAGTGCCAATTATTGGAGTGGGTGGTATCCGTATTCAGGGAGAAGCGCTAGCTACGCTCATCTCCCTGAAAGGAAATAATCGCGCCCCTACCAAAGAAATCGTGCCCCTACTGATCGTGGTATTTCCAGACACACTCCAGGTTTTTTGCCATCTTTTGGCGATACGCTTCCTGTAGATCGACACCTGCATAATTCGCCAGCTTGAAGAGATAGGCAATGAAAAGTTACCTCACTTCTGGCTTCCGTGGGTGGCCTGTAAAGGCTCCACTATCTCCTCTGCCAGGCGATGTACAATACCTGTTGGATATGGATGCCTCAAGTTCAGGACGAGATGATTTGCACCAGCTTCAATAAAGCTTTGCGTGATAGTGCGTGTGGCATCCAGGTCAGCAGGATTGATCATCAGTTGGACGGAGCGGGCAATGTCGGCGGGATTGCGACCAATAGCGGCGCAATGATCATCCAGTACAGCATTTTTGTGCTGGAATTCTTCGGTCGAGCCGCCTGCGAAGTTCCAGATACTCGCATAGCGGGCTACTATGCGTAGGGTGAGTTGTTCGCCGCTGCCACCAATGACGAATGGGGGGTAAGGTTTCTGGATTGGCTTGGGTTCGCAACGTGCCCCTTTCAGTTGGTAATATTTCCCATCAAAATTGGCGACCGTCTCAGTCCATAGGAGCCGGATGACCTCGCATGCTTCGCCCAGGCGCCGAATGCGCTCTCCTGGAGTATAGAGAGGGATTCCGTAAGATGTATGCTCCAGTTCGTTCCAACCCGCGCCAATACCGAAATCCAATCGGCCCTGCGAAATAATATCCACGGTTGCTGCCATATTCGCAAGTACGGCTGGATGCCTGTACGTATTTCCTGTGACCATAAGGCCTACACGCAGGCGCTTTGTCAGGGCGGCATATGCTGACAGCAAGGTCCAACCTTCCAGGCATGGGCCGGTTGGATCATTGCCCAGCGGCATAAAATGATCGAAGAGCCATGCATGTTCTATAACTGGTATCTGGTCGGCTTCCAACCAGACACGGAGCATGTCTTCGTACGTAGTATTCTGGGGAGCCGTTTTGATGCCGAAACTCAGGCGTCTCTTTTCCATATGATCCTCTTCATATAGTACTTGTACAAGTGAAAGTTTTAGACGGGACTCCATTCACCCGCCAGCCATTCAGCGTGTGGCATGCCACTCACGCGTATTGTCTGGATGAAGGCTTGACTGTCGAATGGAGTGCGAAGCAGTTCGACGTGCAGCCCATTCCCTTCGATGTCTATGATAGCATATTCAGCCCAGGCAGGATTACGTACCTCTTCAAGGGGAGAGACTCGATCCAACGCTAAGCCTACACTACCAGGATTCAGGATCAAGCTGTCTTTATAGCGGCGTAACATCTGCATATGGGTGTGACCACCCGCCATAATAAAGGCGTGCGAGTTGGCAAATGCCTGATCCAGAACTTTCTCTGGAGTAGTTGGCTGAATTTGCTCATTATATGAGCGTGGTGAGCCATGATAAGCAAGCAGGATCTTTTCATCCCCGAGTGGATATTCTATGATTGACTGGAATGTGCGTAGATATTCCTGGTCGCTAGAAGAGAACTGCTGAGAGCACCAGAGATCAATATCCTGAATGTACCGTTGAGAAGAATGTGGTTTTTCTTTGAGTTGAGGGTTCAAGAGCCAATCATCTGTGTTACCCATCACGACCGGGCATCCCAGTTCTTTGAGTCGCTCAACAACCTGGCGTGGTTCTGGACCACTTGCTGCAACATCCCCCAGGCACACGATGCGCTCGATCTTTTGTGTTGCAATCGCGTTCAGAACAGCTTCAAGCGCTGTCTTGTTGCCGTGAATATCCGAAATGATCGCAAGACGCATAGAAGTATCCTTTACTTAATTTAAATGCGCTCCAGTGGCTCAAAGCCCAGGACACGTAATACATTATTCATCGTCTGTGCGGTAGCTTGCACAAGCAGTGCGCGGAACGCTTTTACCGCCTCGTCTGTCTCTTTGACGATTGGTGGCGTGTGCTCATAAAAGTCGCTGAAGTGCGCGGCCAGGTCGTAGGCGTACGATGCGAGCATACTGGGAGCTGTTTGCTCGCTCGCCTCCGCCAGTCGTCGTGGGTAGGCGTCGATGTGGCGCAGCAGTTCCCACTCACTCTGCTCAAGTTGTGTGGGAAGTTGCTCCAATTGCTCGGAGGTCTCATAGCCCTCTTCTTGCAGGCGGCGCTGAATGCTGTTGGCACGCGCATAGGCATATTGCAGATAGACACCAGTATCGCCATTGGGACGCAATGCTTCGTCTATGTCCAGGGTGATGATCTGTTGCAGGCCAAAACGGATCATAAAGTAGCGGATCGCCGAGGCGGCCAGAACTTCAGCCGTTTCCTGCGTGATTTCAGGCTTGCCATCCTGACGTCGTACTTCCAGCATGCGTGCGATGGCCGCTTTGATCAGATCATCGGCCTTAATCTCGATTCCCTTACGACCTGACATAGGATAGGATTCGCGTTTGTCGGAGATGTCGACACCCAGGCTGGCGGCTGTCCTGGCGGTGAGTGTGACCACTTCATATCCCAGATGCTTTGAGTTATTGGCCTGTTTTGTGAAGCCCAGGCGGCGCAGGCTCTCGTAAACGACCTGCTGGAGGTATGATTGGCGCACATCAATCACATTGATGACACGTTTCGCGTGTCCGAAGCGCCTGGGATCAGTCTCTCCGTTTACAGGAGTCGTATCATTGGGCGTGCGCATCGTCCACAATTTGCGTCCATCGTGTTGGATACCCCAGAGAGCAAAACTAAAATCTACGCCTATCTCGTCGGCGAGTCCAAATTTCCAGAGCTGATAGGAGATATCCTTGGCGGTATAGGTAGCTGTCCCATCGCTTCTCACCAGGATTTTATCGCTGCTGCGGTCGCCTTCGCTGGTCTGTACATCGCCATCACCAAAGGGGAGAATCCAGCAGCCCGCTGCGGGTCCTGTCTCAGGTTTTTCCAACAGATTACGATCGCGCAGCATCTCAAACGTCTTTCTCCACAATCCCGCTTGCAAGAGCGCAGATTCCCAGGTGAGCAGATCGTAGGAGATGTTAAGGCGTGCCATCGTGTTGAGATGTGCCTGGACGATTCGGTGCGAGATGTCCGCGGCTATAACCGGATAATCGGGGCCAGATACAGGTTCATCACCATGTTCAATCGCGTGCAATACCATTCTGCGTAGCTCCAACGCCTCTTTCCCCAACTCAGATTCTTTATCCTCATAGACTTTTGAGATGGCAACATATACGCGTGAGCAGAAGTAGTCGAAAGATTCTTCTGGTAACCGCTCATTACCCTCAGGAAGCTTTAGTTTGCCCTGTTGGAGCAGCGTAAAACCGACCACAACATCGGCGACCTGGACGCCTGAATCGTCGATATAGTTATCAGCCTCCACCTGATATCCTTGAGAGCGCAGCATACGTACAACGGTGTCACCGATGCAAGAGTTGCGTAGATGGCCGACGTGTGCCGCTTTATTGCTATTGATATTGGTATGCTCAACTATCACCTTGGTGCCCACACCGCTATCACTTTGCCCAAAGTCAGGACCAGCTTCCAACACGCGCTCAAGGATCGTTTTACCTACCTGTGCACGATTCAGGCGAAAATTCACAAAACCTGGTTTCGTAGCCGTGATCTCCTGGATGGAGGTGGGATGCATATCTTGCAGGATAGTAGTAAGCGCCTCAGCGATTTGCAGGGGAGGACGCCCTAACTTGTTCTTAGACCAGCTCATGATGGGCACTGAGTAATCACCAAAGCTACTCTGAGCTGAGAAACGCAGGTCGATAGGCAATTTTTCTATATCAAATTGTATCTCTTCTCGCGCAAGATAAATGGTCACAGCCTGCTTTATAAGTGCGGTGAGATAGTCATAAAAGTCTCTGGGTGCTGATTCGGACATATTTTGTGCCTCGCTTGTGACTGTCATTACAATTATTTTCCTCTCCTCGATCCAATATATTGTGTTCTACTATAGCGTAGCATGCGTGTGTGGTCAAGCGTCTGATCTTTTTTTCCAGGCGATTGAAACATTCTCGTAGAGGCAGGCCTTGCGTGTGCCGGGTCGCGGGCGTGGACTGGCCTGACCCTCAAGGGGATGGCTCACGGGCGACCCGGCACACGCAAGGCCTGCCTCTACGGGTCCACGCACGACTTTTCAATCGCCCTGGGCAATAGTGGAGAATCTTTGCCCTTGCCATAATCGTCAGATAAGATGAGAATAGAGAAAAGAAATCAGGAAGTAGGCAAGATCAGTTAGTATATCTTTCCTGGTTGAGAGGAGGAGTGAGCTATGTTAGCTTCCGTTCAGCAAGACGGTCTTAAGATGACCGTCACGCCTGGCTTTACCTGGGACAACGAACTGCGTATCTTTAGAGGTCCGGTCCTGTATGGAGATGAAATCTTAACGCTTTGTGTTACTAAAGAACGTATGCAGCTCTCGATCAATAGTTGTCTGGATGCCGATGAGGATATTGAGTTGCTATTTGATCCTGCGCAGTGGATTGCTGACGCCGAGCGTTTGCACGAGCCGGATGTGTACTTTGAGGATGAGGAAGATCTGGGGCCAGAGAATCCAACAGAATAGTCTGGATGGCGGACAATTGTCCGCCACTCATAGAGCTAATGTTGCGAAATGTAGACATTTGACCAGTCGCCGAAGTAAAGTCCATTACTGTTCAGCGTTATGCCATGTACGGTAGGAGGAATAACCGCTGCAAGCGTCTGGTGATCTAAAGGGAGCCAGCCAACGTCAGTGATAGCAATCTGCTCAGCTTTGTCATACATAGTGAGACGAGCAGCGCCTGTCAGTTTTTCGGCTTGCATCACCGTCTGATCAAATGTAGCATTTTGCCACTGACCGTTATTGTTGCTTGCCGTCGAAAGGAGATTTACAGCCAGCCAGTCATAAGGATCCGGAAAATCCGAAGTCCACTGAGTAAAACCAAACGGAATCTCGTCTTTCTGTTCTTCGTCAAGATATGCGTTCAATTCTACTGGCCTCATGTCAACATAGACGTTTAATACATTTTGCCACATTTGCTGTAAAAAACCTGCTTCACCGGCGCTTACCTGAGAACTTGGATAGGAGAAGGTGATGTGTGGCAGCCCGGTTATGTCAGGATAAACCGATTGAAGAAGGGCTTTTGCTTGCTGCCTGTCAAATGGTAAGCCTGCATAGCCAGCCTGGTAGCCTGGTATTGCGGGTGGAAGAATAGTAGGTGCCGGTGTCACTGAATCCTCGAATACGACGTGTACCAGCGACGTTTTGTCGATAGATTCTGCAAATGCCTGTCGTACTTTTACGTTATTGAAAGGTGGTTGCGTATTGTCGAAGAAGAGCAGATCCGTTTGCAAGAGCGGCATCCGTGTAAATCCAGCGGATCCTTTTGCGGCCACCTGGTCGTCTGGTGTGAGGCCCCATACGAAATCGTATTGTCCGGCGCGATAGGTTGTGTATGCAGTAGCCGGATCGTTGACGAAAATCATGTCCACTTCTTTCAGTTTTGTCTTGTTGCCATAATAGTGAGGGTTAGGCGTAAAGACCATCTTGATATTATGGTCCCATTCTTTCAGTTGAAATGGACCTGTCCCCGCTCCATTGTTTGCGACATACTGTATCCATTTTTTCTGTCCATATTGCTCAATTACTTTCTGATTGAGCGGGAAAAAGAGTGGGTTGGTGAGTGCTTTTAAAAAATAATCGGACGGTTGTGTGAGCGTGATCTGGAGGGTATGGTCATCAATAGCCTTTAACCCTCTCAAGATTGTGGCCTTGCCGCTAGTGACATCACTCGCGCCAACGATAGGCGCTTCCAGCGTAGGGGCAATTTCGGAATCAACCTGCGGAAGCAATGCACGCGTCCAGGTGTAGATGTAAGAGTGCGCTGTGACGGGAGTACCATCTGAAAAAGTTACTGCTGGATTAAGAGTAAATGTATAGACTTTATTATCGCTGGATATCTGCCATGTTGCCTGGTCTGGGACCACATTCAGATCTTTATCAGTTTTGACGAGTCCCGTGTAGATCATCCCTACAGCGATAGCCGAATTGGCATCTGGTCCTGTTGCTGGATCGAGCGTAGCCACATCGCTGGTGCCAACATTAGGGAACTTTAGAATCTGCTTTGTTGCTGTCGTCGTTGCCCCGTTGTTACGTGTTGAGGAAGTTGGCGTGCTCGCGCCGCTGCACGCGGTGAGGAGCAGCAACATTGTACTTAGAAGGGAAAGCACAATAAAAATAGACCCAGGATGTCGAATATATACATGACGGATATAATGAGACATAGAATTTCTCGCTTTCTAAATATCGCGGGAGAACCTGCGAGAGATAGGAACTTTTCAGCTATTGTACTACGTTGTGGGCCATACTCCAAGACTTGATGCATGAACGTTCCTCTACAGCCCTGCCAGTACTAATTTTAAGACCAGATGCGAAATTGTGATCTGTATGTGACGATTTTGTGATGACTGAAATAAGACTTTTTCAGGCAGAAAAGCCGCTCTACAAGCCATGTGATATCGCTGTGAGGCTATATAAACGTGGCAATTTGCTCTCGGTCAGTGATATGGTACACTAAACGATATCAACAGTGTTCCTCATACTGCATACACGGAGAGGTGAATTTCGATGCAAGACATTTACATTATCGATGGAGCCAGAACGCCATCGGCTACCTTTATGGGCTCATTTTCTGATGTGAGTGCCGTTGATCTCAGTGTTGTTGCAACCAAAGGCGCGTTGCAGCGAAGTAATGTTGACCCCAAGTTAATTGACCAGGTAGTGCTTGGAAACGTAATTCAGTCCAGTAAGGATGCCGGTTATTTTGCTCGTCACGCAGCTTTGAAGGCTGGTATATCGATAGATGCACCAGCCCTGACTGTGAACCGCCTGTGTGGATCTGGCATGCAGGCCATTGTAAGCGTTGCTCAATCGTTGTTGTTGGGTGATGGAAGTATTGGTCTGGCCGGTGGTGCCGAAAATATGACACAGGCCCCTTATGTCCTGCGTGGGGCTCGCGCCGGTTTCAAGTATGGGACGTTCCCACAATTGGAGGATACCCTGTGGGATTCTCTCTATGATACGTATGTCGATTGTGGTATGGCGATCACCGCAGAAAATCTGGCCGAGAAGTACGGACTTACACGTGAGCAGATGGACCAGTATGCCCTGCGTAGCCAACAGACTGCTCGTGCAGCACAGAAGGCCGGTCGCCTGGCTGAAGAGATTGTGCCTGTCACGATTAAGGATCGCAAGGGAAATCCTGTCGAGGTCTCCCTGGACGAGGGTATTCGCGATATTACTATAGAGTCTCTTACAAAACTTCCTGCACGTTTCAAAAAGGGCGGCGTCGTCACGCCAGGGAATGCCAGTGGTATCAACGATGCAGGTGCCAGCGTTATCGTCGCTACGGGCGATGCGGTGAAACAGTACAACCTCAAGCCAATAGCCCGCCTTGTCAGCTGGAGTGTCGCAGGTGTGCCGCCCGAAATCATGGGTATCGGTCCAGCACCCGCCATTCGCCAGGCACTGAAGAAGGCCGATCTCAAGCTCGAAGATATGGATCGCGTTGAGGTCAACGAGGCGTTTGCGTCGCAATACCTGGCTGTTGAGAAAGAGCTTGGCCTCGATCGTAACAAGACCAACGTCAATGGTGGCGCTATCTCCATTGGTCACCCACTGGGTGCCAGCGGCACACGCGTCGTTCTGACCCTGATGTATGAACTCAAGCGCAACAAATTTAAGTATGGCGTCGCTTCTCTTTGTATCGGTGGCGGACAGGGTATCGCTGCAGTGATTGAGAACGTTGCTTCGTAGTGTGTAAAGAGGTGCGATATGCCGCGGGACACCCGAGAGCCGCAGGAGATCCTGGCTCATATCATACGCGCTCGCGTTGCGCTCACCACAACTATTTATGGTTTGAGCGAAGATGAATTGACCAGGGCTGGCGCTGTAGGTAAATGGTCTGTAAAGGATGTCATGGCTCATGTCGGGCGCTGGGAAACGGTTTGTTTCGATACCTTGCAAGATCACCTGCGCGGAAAACAGCCTGTGGAAGATTACAGCCAGGCTACCGTCTTCAACGATAGATGGGAAGCCGAACTGCAAGCGCTCTCGTTACCCGAGGCTATCGACCTGTTTGAAACTGCTCATCATCGGCTCTTTGGATTTTTGTCTGGTTTACGGCCCGAGCAATGGAATGGCTACATCCGTGCCTGGGTGACTGGTTCTACCTGGCATCATTTCGAAGAGCATACCGGGCAGATACAATCCTGGCGTAATAAACGCTAAGCTGCTTTGTAATAGAGCATGGGTACAGTATATATTCTCCCCATGCTCTATTTTTGTCTTACGCTCATAATTCAGAGTCAAGCAAGCGTCCCCGTAGAGGCATGCCTTGCGTGTGCCTTGTGGGTGCCTCTGCGGAGCCATCCGTCTAAGTTATCAAACTGTGAACTTTACCATTGCTTTTAAACAGAGTATCGGGTATAGTTACTAGTAACTACAACCAGGAGCCAGTCTAGAGCGTATACATTATAGTAGTTAGATGTAGGCTTACCCTACCTGCTTCTGTTATGAGTAAAGGGACATTAAATATGGACAAACAAGCGCAAGTTAGACGATCTAGTGGTGCCAGGGCTGTTGCTCTGGATGGCCGTGAAGCTATTGCACGCTATCGCCTTTTGAAGTTCCAGTTGCTGGCTGCGATCCTCTCAGCTGGTTTTGCTGTAGGGCTCCATCTTATCTTTGGGCGCTAGAGCAAGGCGCGGCTTTACACATAGAATGGGTACTCAGATGAGTGCCCACTTGCTTTTTTGGAGACTTTTTCCTCTATATGCTCATGGCTTCTTTTTGCCAGAGATCATCAAAATGAATCCAGTTGTGCAGGAAGCGCAATGTGATCTCCTGATCAAATGAAATATCCAGACTATAGCCAGTGCTGAGATCCCAGTTACGCAGATCTTCGCTTAGAAGAGTGCGGCGCATATTGCGTTCTTCTGCTGTGGCCCGGGTATTACGTAGCGAGGCATAGTAGCTGATGGCACGTCGGCAGAGACGTTCGCTCAGGCGAATCGCGTACTCTATAGCACCTTCAAAAGTAACAATCCCTGCATCTTGCCTGTGAGCCGCAATCGTTGCAATTACTGGATCATTGTACCTTCTGCGTATGCGAGCGTTGAAGATATACCAGCGAAAGATACCACGTCCCGCCAGGTAGAGCCGTAATCTTTGTAGTCCCGCCAGATAATCCGCATGGAATGTGCTCTTCTGTTCTTCTTTCAGATCATAGGTTGCCTCGGCGGCAGATGTGAGCAATTCAAGCACCTGTGCAGCAAGCGTCCTGGGGATGCCGAGATTGCGGGCTGCAGGCTCTATGTAGTTTACCCATGGCTGGTTTGTCCAACTGTACAGGTCGTGCTCAAAGTACGTTGCAGCTATATACTCATCCATGCATAGCTCGACATAAAAATGAGGGCCAAGGGGCGTGAACAGTCCGGTTATCTCCTGTTGGCGATAGGCGCTGGCAAGTGCGTTGATCCAGGGATTGAGTGCGATGTCGGTGGCGATGTGAGAGAGATAACCCAGGCAGAAAGCAAGGGCCTGGCTACGTAATGCTGGTGAGGGAATATCGGCGCTCTGTTCGAGGAATGCGAGCAGGAGATCGCCGGAGCGATTGCTGTGCAGCAGCTTTGCCCAGGGAAGATGCCGGTCTGCTGACTGATATTTGCTCGTCCATCTTTTCTGGTAGATGTCGCTGATCTTGTTGCGAAAATGCAGTTTGTGATAGCTAGTGATATCAGGGGCAAGTGCACCGAGATAGGCCATTGCTGATATATCGCTACCAGGGAAACGATAATCGATTTCTGGTAGCGGACCTGTATCCCAGACAGCTCCTGCTGGCGTAGTTTGTGGAGGAGTAGATGGCCGGGAGCCTGTGGATGATGATGACGATCCTTGCAGGCGGCGTTGTAGTGCGGCGGCGTCTACGATAAGTGATCCCAGGTCGCTTCCTGCATCCTGGCTACGCCGTGCGGTTTCAATGAGTATACGCCAGTGCGTCAAAAAGGCAGGCATAAAAATATCTCCTTAGCGTTCCGAGCCATCGATGTTGTAGTTAGTGGGTACATTCTCTTCATCAAGAGCAATCACTACCTGATTCCATCCTGGAGTGAGTGTTTCTTGCGCTGCTTCAGTCGCTTCCTCACCTGTACTATGACGAAACTTCAGTGTAAATGCCAGTTCATCGGTTACTCTATAAGGTTCTGAGTCTTTTTCCTGGTTGTGATTTGTTCTGCTTCCTGCCTTGCCGCGGCGTAGCACCTGTAACAGGTATGCCGGGCCATGCGCCAATATGTGCTCAATACGAAACAAATGAAATGGTCCTTGCCGTGTCGTGTAGGTAATTAAATCCCCTGACTGCCCTTGTTGATTCTGCTTTGAAGAAGATGGAGGCCTGTTTTCCATGTTGATAGGAAAGAGCCTCACCTGTTCTATGTCCAGGTGTTCGCTCTTCTCTTCTACCAGGGCTGATTGTTCCTCTTCGGTCGCTGCGGATCTCTCAAATATCGATGGTAACATAATACGAGGAACAATCACTTCGAGGTTAATGGCTGGCTGTGTATCCATGCTCAAAGCGTTTCTGGCCTTTCTGCATCGCGTTTAGACGATGTTCGAGTCGTGGCTCATGCCTAATGAAAGATATACTATTCTACATAACTTTGAGCCCGAGATGCAATAGGCTTGCATGTCACGTACAGAATGAGTACAATGAATTTATGATATGAAAACTATCGATAATATGAAAGAACAAAAATCGTTGGAGCGGTGCTATTTATGAGTATTCTACCCAGGCCAAATCCGCCAATTTCCTCGCAGCCAGCGCGTGATGCTGTTCCGCGACGTCTGATTGTGACCGCGAGCGTTGCCGCGTTCGCTATACGGAACTGGTCTTTATGGGTTTTGTTGCGTGAGGGACCCTGGGGAGCACCGATGCGTCTCGTGCTGGGTACTGAGTCTGTGACGGATGCGGTGGAGCGTATCCTCGATGCATTACTCATGTGGCCGAATGGCGCATCTCTTCTGCATTTGAAGGCAGGCTGGCAAGAGCAACAGGTCTATGTATGGGGCAGTACGGAACAGGGTGCGGCTGTCTCACTGATCCATAGCATTCTACTGCGCGGCAATCGCGATGAACTACGCCCAAATTTGCGTATGCAGCCGGTACCTAGTCTGCATGTCAAGTGGGTTCCTATAGCTGATGTTGAATCAGGTCAATATACCCTTGACGAAAATATACAACCCGGCCTGCTGACTGCATTACACACGTTACGTTCGCAAGTGCAGCGAGAGCCAGAGATTGTGCTACGCTATCTTGCAGATATGAGCACTATGCCCGTCGCTGAGACCGATTCCGACTGGTGGCGAGAAGATATGGGCTCTCCATATGAAAGCAAACAGACACTCCCGCTGAGCGTGATTAAAGAGCCTCCTGCTGGCGACCAGGTCCTGACACTTGCCGAAGCTGCCCTGCTCTATCGTGCATTCTTTCCTCCTGACGAACAGATAGATCTCTCGAACTTGCGTCGTCGCTTTCTAGCAACGAACAAATTAGAGCCTGTGGATGAAGAGCGTCCCGTACGCGGTCGCGAGCTGGATTGGCGGCGTGTCAGTCGCGCTTATAGGTATAGAAACATGTTTTAAAAAATATGGACAAATATAGCCAGATATGGACTTTTATTCCACATATTTGAGGTAAGAAAAAACCATCCCTTTAGCCTTCACTACTTGGATGGCTTTTCTTCTTGCCTTTCGTCTATGGTTCACGAGGGTTTTATAGGTTATTTACCGTTATTGATGACTACCCGCTATTTTTGCGTTTTGACTTGTTTCGCCTTCTCCATTCAGCGAGACCTTCTTTGTAACTATCAAGCAGAAATGACTGAGAAGTTTCTACGTCCATAACGAATGCTAGCCTTTTTCCTAGTCTCGGACTAAATTCTTCCATTCCTGCATGTATAGCCATTGCTATTCCTGTTGGTGTTTGACTCGTTGCGTAAAGTTTAGTTATTGTGACACCGCTCTTACCCAATTCGTTCATTCTTCTTGTTATGCCTCTTAGAAGCACTCTGACATAATGCATCCGGCTGGTTTCATCTACGTCTGGTTCACTGGCTATGATGAGAAGACATTCAAAAGGTTTTCCAGGTTCGAATGTTTCTACATCTTCTACTGTTATATTCCAACCTCTTATCTTACCTTCCATAAAGTCCATCATTGTTTCGTGCTTGAGTGGGAGGAGGTGAAAGAATGCAACAATCTTGTTGCTATGTCTGACAATATAGCAACTTTCGGGGTTTTTAGAGAGCCAGCTTCGACGAACATCCGCGCTCATTGTCTGACCTATTGCGCGGCTTGAGAGATCAAAAACACCATCCATATCTTCAGGATTTGCTATCTCAAATGTCGTTTTAGGCGGCTCTTGGGCAGTGAGAAATGCAAACCACTTCTCAGCAAATGTGTCAACCTCTTCCCTGAGATAGACGCCGTACAGTCTTCCAGGTGGCTTTACTTTTCTGAGCTTCCTTTGGTTTACAAGGTTGCGTAAAGCTGGTTCAGTTATGCCTGGTTTGCGTTGTGCCTCTCTTCCTGTGTAGTACCTGTCGCTTAACTTAGCCATTGCTATTTCCTCTTTTCCAAAGTTTTTTAAGTGTTTGTGGTGTGAACTATGTTAGCCTGTACCATCGTCCCCCTCGTTTCGGAGAGCCAGTGTCAACAAGACACGACTTACCCTATCTCTTCTGTTCTTTCGTATGTCATCGGTCCCATGAACCCTGCACAGATCATCACCATGCATGCACAGCTTTCTACCGGTGATGAATGCTCCCTGCTTGTCCCTGTTCACTTACCACGCCCAATCCTCAATGATCCTGCTTTCCGAGACGGCTATGAATACAACTACCTGACCGAAGAAGAAGGGGATGAGGAAGAAGAGTGGACTACCAGCGTCACACGATTGGTGAGCCATATCTACTCTAGCCTGACTGATGCACGCCTGTACCGTGACTTTGATACCGGCGAGGTTGTGTCAGACTTTCTCCCCTGGCAAGTTGGTTGGTTGCTTCGTGACCTGACCCGCTTAGCCGAGACAGACCGGACCCTGGCTTATGTTGGGATTGCTCACCTCTGCTTTTTACTCCCCTTGCTGACTCAAGAGCGTCTGGTAAACTGGCCTCGCTGTGAGCCATTCCATGCGGATATTCTGCATACCCGTGCCGTGAAAGCGTATCGGGCGCATGTGTGCTTTTACCGTGAGCAGGGCAAAAGCTACGATGAGGCGCAACGTTTAGCATTGTACTAGGAAGAGAGATGCCAGGTAGGTGCGTTTCCGAACTCATCTACTTGACAAAGAAGAAGAATATTGTCTAAGATTTGAACGTCCAGGCACAACAGCCAGTACCGCAAGAATCAGGTGAACAACGTGCAGCTCGTTGAGCAACATTGCATCAGTAAAAGTGACCCGCGCTACAGCGTGATTGACGAAGCAGCATTCAAGTCCAAGAACTTGTACAATGCGGCTTTGTACGAAATGCGGCAAGCGTTCTTTACTGATGGTATCTACCTCAACTACAATGAGATACAGCGTCGTATGCAGTCCCACGAAGCGTACAAAGCACTGCCAGCGAAGGTGAGTCAACAGATTTTGATGCTGCTTGCGAACAATTGGGAGTCCTTCAAAGAGGCGAAGAAAGCCTATGAAGAGAATCCGTCCAAGTTCACCGGACGGCCACGACTCCTCAAGTACAAGCACAAAACCGAAGGCCGTAACATCCTTATTTACACCATGCAGGCTGTGAGCAGAAGGAAGAGAAGCTTGCAACGAGGCATTATCAAACCTTCGATGCTGCCTATCGAGGTGAAAACACAACAAGACCCAAATCAGATCGATCAAGTTCGCATTGTCCCTCGTAACGGTCATTATGTCGTCGAGGTGATTTACAGCAAAAAGCCCGTCCAGGCACAAGTAGACCCCTCTTTCTGCGTTGCCATTGATCTTGGAGTCACCAACTTAGCGGCGATAACAGCAAACCGTGTAGGGTTTATCCCTCGATTGGTTAACGGTCGGACGCTCAAAGCCATCAATCAGTGGTACAATAAGCGCATGAAAGAGTTAAAGCTGTGCCTTCCCAAAGAAGACCGAGAGCGTGTCACGAGACAGATGGAGCAGATTACCAATCATCGTAACAGACAGGTCAATCACTACCTGCATGCTACCAGCAAGGCCATGATTGACTTCCTCGTGAAAGAGGGAGTGGGAACGGTTATTGTGGGGAAAAATCCGCTCTGGAAGCAAGAGGCTGGCATGGGCAAGCGCAACAATCAAAATTTTGTTGCTATTCCTCATGCAAGGTTCATTGACATGCTCACCTACAAGGCTGAGTTAGTAGGCATCCAGGTTGAGGTACAAGAGGAAAGTTACACATCAAAAGCCAGCTTCTTAGACCTTGATCTTATTCCTACGTACAAACCCAATGGTGACACGGAGTACACCTTTAGCGGGAAGCGGATTGGACGGAGAAACCGCCTCTATCGCACAAAAGATGGAAAGATCATCTGTGCCGATGTGAACGGTTCTTACAACATCTTACGGAAAAGTAAGCCTGATGCGTTTGCTCATGCAGGTGCAAAGGGAATAGCGGCCTACGTAGTTCAGCCCTTACGGTTAGCGATACCCGTCTAAATCAAACACAACGTGTGGTGTCCACGGATGTCCACATGTTTTGGAACTATACTGGCTAGAAAATCTCCGCTATAATAAAAGAAAGGGCATGGAGAGTGCCATCATGAAGCATTGGAGGGGCTAATGGCTAAGGTTACAACTGGTACTGGCGATACGGGCTATACAGGATTGCTTGGAGATCAGCGCGTCCCGAAATATGATCCGCGTCCTGACACATTTGGTACGGTAGATGAAGCGACATCCGCACTGGGACTGGCGCGTGCGGCTGCCCAGGATCAAAAAGTCAAATCTATCATTTACCGTGTGCAGCAAGAACTTTACCTGCTGATGGGCGAACTGGCGACTCCGGCGGAAAACTACGAAAAGATGGGCCTGCGCATAACTATTGAGCATGTACAGCACCTGGAGCAGGTAGAGGAGGAATTGAAGCACGAAGTTGAGATCCCTAACAAATTTATTATTCCGGGCGATACCCTGGATGGAGCAGCTCTCGACCTGGCACGCACAATTATTCGCCGTGCCGAGCGCATGGCCGTAAAATTGCTGCACGATGGTGTTATCCAGAATAGCGAAGTTGTGCGCTACCTCAATCGTCTTTCCGACCTGATCTTTATCCTCGCCCGTTACATAGAGGTCAAATCGTCTCTGGCACAACGACCAGAGTAAAAAAGCTATTTGAGCGCTCATATCACTCAATACATGTTCTTAATGAGGGAAAAAGACCTTGATCGTTCTTCATGCTATCTGGGATATTGAAACACCCGGTAAACTCCATCTCTGGGCAGAAGCATCGAATCTGGCAAAGACTGCTTTCAGGCATACTTCAAAGCAGGCCGGGACACAAAAGCCCCGGCAGCATCCGTTTGCTCTCATGCGCGATGATCTGGTAGAAGCTATAGGTGAACTCCTGGGCAGCCTGCTCATAGAAAGCTCCAGTACTGATGCCTTAACATTGCGTTTACCCTCGACGAGCAAAGGTCCTTTGCCTTCGCCCGAACTTATTCTCACACAATCAACAGATGATCGGGAGGGCACCGAGTTCAAATGGTGGTACGTAGTAACCGCAACGCTCGACGCAAGTGCAGCGCTGGATTTTCTGCTTGCTCTGCCTGCTCATTCGCCTATTGGTATGGCATTTGGGAGTGATCTGCGCTTCTGGATTGAAGCTGCCAGATTCTCTCTAGAGTTGTTAACCCGGCAATGTTTTGTACCCACGCTGCATGAGATTGCGCAGGGTCGTACTACCATCTGCCGCGCAAGCTGGGAAGCTATCCTCTCTCCTGACGATAATGAGCGTATGCAGCGCCTTGCACGCCTGATGCCACCTGTCTGCTGGTCATTCGTACCTCCTGAGCAGAAGAAAGCTTCATTGCTACAAAATATTGTGTTGAGCTTCCTCAACCAGACCATAGATGCCTTTGTGCGCGAAAATCTCGTATCAACATCACTGCTGCCGGCAAAGAAGAGTCGTCGTCAACTGGCTGGCGCTCTACAAGAACAATGGTTACAGGCGCTTTCCAGTCCTGATGGCACCTTCATAGCACCTGCTGAAGTAAGCAAGCAATTCTCCACTGAGCTACATAACTGGCTCAATCATCTGCGCCCGGTCGAAGTCGGCGCGCCCTTTCGTACCTGCTTCCGCCTCGATCCGCCCGGTGGTGAAGATGAACAGAGCACAGACTGGCATATCAGCTTCCACCTGCAAGCCAACGATGATCGCAGCCTGCTCGTGCCTGCCGAAAAAGTATGGACCGAGCGTTCCAGTACACTCACCTTCCTCAAGCGCAAATTCGAGAATCCCCAGGAGCGCTTGCTGGCCGATCTTGGCAAAGCCTCGCGCCTGTTTCCGGCCATTGAAGAGAGCCTGAAAGCTGCCCACCCGCAGCAACTGGAACTGAATACGGAGCAAGCTTACACCTTTCTGCGTGAGTCAACCCCCTTGCTAGAACAGAGTGGCTTCGGCGTCCTCGTCCCACCCTGGTGGCAAAAACCTGCTGCGAAAGTTGGTGTTAAACTCAAAGTCAAACCCAAAGTCGGTGCTGCGGCAAACGCAGGTCTCATGGGCCTCAACAGCATCGTGGATTATAACTGGCAGATCGCGATAGGCGACACCACGCTCTCCGCCAGAGAATTCGAGAACCTGGTCAATCTGAAACAGCCTCTCATCAAAGTACGCGGCCAGTGGGTCGAACTGCGCCCGGAGCAGATCGAAGCCGCCATCGCTTTCTTCAAGAAAAAGCACACAAACAAAGATATGTCGCTCGGCGAAGCTCTGCGGATTGGTCTGGGCCAGGGTACCGCCGAGATGGGCCTGCCTGTACTGGATATTGAAGCCGAGGGTTGGGTCAAGGATGCACTGGGCAGGCTCTCCCAGAATGTCCCACTCACTAATATCAAGGCCCCTGAGACCTTCCAGGGTAAATTGAGACCATATCAATTGAAGGGTGTTTCGTGGCTGGCTTTTCTTAAAGAGTTTGGTTTTGGGGCCTGCCTAGCAGACTCAATGGGATTAGGTAAATGCGCAAGCTTCGATACACTTATGTTGGTCAACGGAAATTTGCAGAAGGCCGAGGCTATATGGAATTGTCATGCTGGAGAAGCGGTGTTTGATGGTGAAGGATATTGGGCTGAATCTACTAGAAAATTGCTTGTCAACGCGATTGATGGGATTACAGGGAAAATTGTGCAGGTTCCTATTAAACATTTATATCGTCAGCAGGTTTCTACCCATCTACGAAAAGTTCAACTAGAGGATGGAAATAGCATAACAATCACTTACCCGCATAAACTGCTTACGGATAAAAGTTGGACGAATGATCTACATGTTGGTGATTATGTTTGTGTTCCTGCAAAGCTGCTGTGGGAAGGACAACCAGAAGATCCTGATCTTGTTAAGTTCCTGGCATGGCAGATTTCTGAAGGATATGAATTGCCCAGAAGAAAAGGAACTGTAGGCATAACACAGAAGAATGTCTCTGTGCTTGAAGATTTGCAGCAATGTCTTTTAAGACTGAGTAAGAGCTATGGAATTAATATTAATGGTGCGAATATTCGGTCACATAGTAGCAATAGGGCATCTGTACTACATGTTTGCAGTATAGAATATAGAAGCTTCCTTGAAGCTAGAGGGTATAAGTGGGGATATTTGTCGAGTGAGAAGCGCATACCAGATTTTATTATGCAGTCTGATCTCAATAGTATACGTGTCTTCTTGCAGAACTTCTTCGAAGCCGAGGCTTCAGTTGATGCAAGTATGCGGAGTATTGAGATTAGCACTGCTTCCCCTATAATGATCCAGCAGCTTTCTTGCTTGCTACGCCGCTTTGGTATCTGGATGCGCATATCTACAAAGCAAGGGCGAGCAACGAATGGAACTGGAATTTATCGCCCTTATCAAATTGGTGTCCTTGGAGGGAACGCAGCCAGGAAATTCTGTCAGGAGATAGGTTTTGCAGGAATCGAGAAGCAAAAGAAGTTAGAGAAAATTTGCGCAATGGTGAATAATACCAATGTTGAAGGTATTCCAGCTTCAGAGATTATGGCTTGGACTCTTGCTTCTACTAAGATCCCTATGGCCCATTTTGATGTAAAGAGTGTTTATTGCAACGGAACACAGCAGTTCTCGGGAGATAGTCTGCAGCGGGTTGTTTCGGCAATAGATAGAATCTTAATTGGCGAAACTGAGCAACTTTACCGTTCGCTTTATGCAGAACATCCTACAAAGTGGACTACACAAACGCTAGTAGCTTATGCGCAGCTAGATAAGCAACAACTTTCAGAAACTCGAATGCATTTGCAACATCTACTCGATCAGGAGGTGTTCTATTGTCGAATTAAATCCATAGAGGATGTTCCGTATGATGGTTGGGTGTACGATTTTGAGGTTGAAAACCATCATAACTTCGTGGCAAATAATATCCTTTGCCATAATACCATACAGCTTATTACCCTGCTGCTGCATGAACGGGATAAGCAGAATATATCATTAAGTCCCACCTTGCTTATCTGTCCAATGTCCATCGTCGGCAACTGGCACAAGGAACTGCAACGGTTTGCGCCATCGCTCAGTGTAATGATCCACTATGGTCCAGAGCGGCTCTCCGACGAGGCGTTTGCGGAGGAGGCTCGAAAGCACGATATGGTAATTACTACTTATGCGCTGGCCCTGCGTGATAAAGAACATCTTACGGCGGTCGATTGGGAGAATATCGTTGTCGATGAGGCGCAGAATATCAAGAATGAGACGGCTAAACAGACACAGGCGATCAAGCAGTTGCAGGGGAAGTATAAGATTGCGCTGACGGGCACGCCTGTGGAGAATCGTTTATCCGAACTATGGTCAATTATGGAGTTCCTCAATCCTGGCTATCTTGGCTCGGGAACAGATTTCCGGCAGAGCTTTGCTATTCCGATTGAACGCTATCATAATCCCGAAAGGTCGGAGACGCTCAAGCGCCTGATCCAGCCGTTTGTGTTGCGCAGATTGAAGACCGATAAGACGATTATCCAGGATCTGCCCGATAAGATGGAGATGAATGTGTTCTGTAACCTGACGCAGGAGCAGGCGTCGCTCTATGAAGCAGTGGTGAAGGAGATGATGGAGAAGATCGAACAGTCTGATGGTATGGAGCGGCGTGGGTTGATTCTGTCAACGTTGATGAAGCTGAAACAGGTCTGTAATCATCCCACGCATTTCCTGAGCGATAAGAGTAGTCTGCCACGGCGTTCCGGGAAGCTTTCTCGCCTGGAGGAGATGCTGGAGGAAGTGCTGGCGGGCGGTGAGAAGGCGCTGATCTTTACACAGTTTGCCGAGATGGGCGATCTCTTACAACAATACCTGCAAGAGCGTTTTGGTTGTGAGATATTGTTCTTGCATGGTAGCACACCCAAGAGGCAACGTGATATGATGGTACAGCGCTTCCAGGAAGAACGACGCGGGGCACCGCTCTTCATTCTTTCGCTCAAGGCCGGCGGCGTTGGTCTGAACCTGACCGCAGCTAACCATGTCTTCCATTTTGATCGCTGGTGGAATCCGGCAGTGGAGAATCAGGCAACCGATAGAGCATTTCGTATCGGACAGACGAAGAATGTGCAGGTACATAAGTTCGTTTGTATTGGCACGCTGGAAGAGCGTATCGATCAGATGATAGAGCAGAAAAAGGTATTGGCCGAGAGTATTGTCGGCAGTGGGGAGAACTGGCTGACCGAGATGTCGACGGAGCAACTGAAATCGCTGTTCAAGTTGAGTCGGGAGGCCGTAGGAGAATAGAAGTTATGGGACGCTGGCGTAATTACGAATGGAATTACTATTCAGAGAATCGCCCGCGCAAAGTCGAAGGTGGCATCAAGACCAGGAGTGAGCGCGGCGATATCGGTGAAACCTGGTGGTCAAAACGTTGGGTACGTGTCCTGGAATCACTGGGCATGGGCACACGGCTTACTCGTGGCCGCTCTTATGCACGCCAGGGACAGGTAATCTCGATCGATATCGAGACGGGCATCGTCAAGGCCAAGGTGCAGGGATCGATGCCCAAACCCTATAAGATCACGATCCAGCTACAGCCGCTCTCCGACCAGGATTGGGATAAAGTAACCGATGCCATGGCTTCTCAGGCTATCTTTGCCGCCAGGCTCCTGGCTGGCGAGATGCCCGCCAACATTGAAGAAGCCTTTGGTGCCGTCAATCTCTCCCTTTTCCCCACGGCCCGGCAGGATCTGAGCACCGATTGCTCGTGTCCGGATTGGGCCAATCCCTGCAAACATATCGCCGCCGTCTACTATATCCTGGCCGAACGCTTCGATGAAGATCCTTTTCTTATCTTCAAGTTGCGCGGTCGCACCAAAGAACAGATCATCGCGACGCTTAGAGAGAAACGTGCAGAAACACTCTCCACTGAGAACGCCTCAACTGTTCCTGGTACTGAGAATAATGAAGCAGAGGAGATCGCTCCCCGTCTCGAAGACGTACTCGATACCTTCTGGCAGGCTGGAGAAGCGCTGGATAGCTTCACGGTCAATCCGCATGATCCCTCGGTTGACAAAGCGATCCTCAAAAGATTGGGCGATGCACCCTTCTCTGTTGCTGGTCAGAATCTCACAACACTGCTTGCTAAAGCTTATGACGTGGTAGAAGCTGCTGCTTTACATAAAGCGAACGAAGGCGACGAAACAGATGAGGTTTAGAAAGCTCTATTACCTACTCTAATTTATGACAGAGGAAATGAGATACTCAAGAGGAGCCTGCTATGAGTAACACGCCGAGAATTATCGAACAATCCGTACGGGCGTATGTCGGTGGTGAGAACCTTCAACGCGGCTGGCTGTACATAAATAATAACGCTGTTTCAGAGAGATACAGGCGGGATAGAACACTCAAGGCACGTTGTAAGGAAGTGCAGAGCGGGGGTGAGGATAAGTTCTGCCTTGTAACCTTTGACGCAAAGGGGATTACAAATTCCTATTGCACTGCGGGAGAGACCGGGAGCGACGAAGGGCATTGTGAACACATTGCCGCCTTACTGCTGGCATGGATGGAGCAGCCTGAAACCTTTACGGAGCAGGAGCCTCTGCAAGAAACACTAGATCATTATGAGAAGCCTGATCTGATTGGCTTCCTGCGGCAACTGGTGTTATTCCACCCGGCTCTGGAAGTGCAACTCGATGCTTTGCTGGCGGCAACTGGTCCATCGGCTGCGCAAAAAAAGCGTGTAACCGTGAATCGCGAGTTGTATCAACGGCAGGTGGCTCACCTTTTTGATCGCGATGTACATGCGTGGGGTGCCTACTACGAGATTGCGAAAGAAGCGCTCTTGATCAAGGAAGTGGGCGATGACTTTTTTGAACAGGATGATTATGCTAATGCTGCCGCTATCTACAGCATCATTGCTACGACAATAATTGACAATTATTATCAATCTCTGGATGCCACTGACAAATTAAGCGGCGTTATTCGAGCATGTGCCGAGGACTTGATCAAATGCCTTGCTGAAGTCAGGGATGATAAAGAAGTACGCGCCGAGATATTGAAGGCGTTGCTCGCAATCTACGAACTCTTTCTCTCTTTTGGATGGGGAGATGTACTTGTTGAGGATATCTCCAAGGGTGTACTAAGACTCGCTACAACCGAAGAAAAGCAGGTGGTAGCAAAGTGGATACGTGAGCAAGAAGTCGGTCAGGAAGATGATGAGGAAGACGACGAAGGCTATGAGGATGAAGAAGACGAGGATTATGAAAATGTTGACGATTTCTTGTTTGACCTGGAAGCAGATCAACTCGATGATGAGACGTACCTGCGTCATTATCGTGAGCTTAAGCGTACCGATATGGTAGTTGATCGGCTGCTAAAGCGCGGACACGTGGATGAGGCGCTTAAAGAGGTAGCGTCAACTATTCAGTATGAGCAAGATCTTATCGAGGTAGCAGACGTGTTTATTTTGCATAAGTACGATGCTGAGGCAGAACGTCTTGTACGCGAACACTTTAAGGGGTTGAAGGGCGATCGCACTCTTGAATGGCTAAAAGATTATTATGACGAGCATAACGATATGCAGTCGGCTCTGCAGATGGCAGAAGATCTTTTCGGTAAGCAAAAAACCTTTGAGAACTACGAGGAGGTGCAACGCTTTGCCGAACCTCTGGGGCGTTGGGATACGCTGAAGCGAGATCTGCTGGAGACCCTCAATAAGGATAAAGTCCGTAATGCTAAGCTCTTGATCCAGGTTGCACTGGATGATGAACGTGTCGATGATGCTCTGGACTTACTGAACCTTGTAAGATCATCTAAGAGCAGTAATGACTATTTATACGGTATCGGCCTCGACCTGGAATTACAGGTTGCAGAGGCAGCTGAAGGTCCTCGTCCGCGTGCTGCAATTGAGATTTATGTTCCGCGAGCCGAAGCCTGGATCGACCTGCGGGGGCGTGATAACTATGCTGCGGCAGCCCGTTTGCTTACCAGAGTACGTGGCCTTTACGATAAAACAGGTGAACGTAATGTATGGATGGAATATATTGGCGCATTGAAGGAGAAGAATCGTAGGCTTCCCGCGTTGCAGGATGAGTTGCGAAAGGCGAAATTATAAGAAGTTCTTGTGATGACTATTGGTTTTTACTCTCCTGCTATCGAGACAAAATCGTTGTTTTCTACATTAATACCGGTATTATCGTGATGGTTATTTGTACTTTGTAAAGAGCAATAGTTCGTCAACGATGCTGAACCGCATCAATCTGGCTAATGGTAATGTAGCGGCTATAACTGCTGGACTGTGCACCCTGGGCTATGGCTTCTGGCTCAGTCCTGGAGGTACCACGGTCTATTATCGCTGCAAAAACCACTCTGATCTTTATGCGGTTAATAGCGATGGCACCAATTCACACGTTATAAGTAGTGATGGTGTGCCGATTGGCTATGACGCAAATAACCAGTTGATGATTGTGCGCCGGCAAGGGAATCTCTTCCTGGTTGTGGCATCAGGAGCACAGAGGCGGGTTGTCTTAGCGGATATCGCTCCTGGGGCTATCTCTCTCTGTGATAATAACGTTCCGCCGGGGATCGTTCCAATCTGTGATAGTAGTATGGCTCTTGCTCCTCTTGGCAAGACACTGGTTGCTGAAGCAGGCTATCCTGACGGAAACTATGGGCTATTGATCTGGCGACAGGGAGTTGTCTGCAACTGGTGACACCCGCCGTTCTCTCCTTTTACGCCCTCGAACCTTCTGTCGAGACCAGCCCCGCGTCTCCATCGACCGTGATGCGCTGGCCGCTGTGAAGACGCGCGGTGGCGACACCCGTGCCTAGCACTGCCGGAATGTGATACTCGCGGGCCACGATGGAACTGTGACTGAGCGGCCCGCCCACATCGGTGACCACCCCTGCGGCCAACGCAAAGAGCGGCGTCCAGGCCGGTGTCGTGATTCTTGCCACCAGGATCTCACCCCGCTGCATCTGACCGAACTCCTCTGGGCCAGCAATCACCCGGGCTAGACTGGTCACACGACCAGGGGAAGCCCCGACTCCCTTGATCACCTCCCCTGTCGGCTGATCGCTCCGGGCTGGCATCCGAGCCCTCCATCGTATTCCTAGAACGCGATCTCCACCTTTGCGTGGCAGGGCGACTGGTGGCGTGAGGGCGCGTTCGCTCTCCCAGGCGGCACGTCGCTCAGCCACGACGGCATGTCGGTCCGCAAGCGGGTGGTCTGCGTCAAGCGCTGAGGCGTCTGCCTGCACCTCGTTTAGTGTCAGCCAGAACACGTCATCTGGAGTGTCGATCACCTTTCCCTTGACCAGGCGGCGCCCGATCTCGCGCAGCATGCGGCGCAGGACCGGCCAGCCTAGACCCACATCCGCCAGCGCGTCCTCGCGCAAAGGAGCGAAGCGTTGGGCGAGTTGCACGAAGCGCTGGAACCAGGAGCGACGGAGTCCGCCGAGCTGCGTGAGCATCCTCTGCACGGCTTGCTCGCGTGCCGCTGCGGTCTGCGCCTGACGTGCATAAGGATCGGGTATCTCCCCGCTCAGGAAGAACTTGAGCGGGGAGAGCAGTGAACTCGGGTCATCAGCAGGCACGGCTTTGGCGAAGTCGAGGTCGTAGATGGTGTGGCCGAAGCGGGCGAGGTGGGCCGCGAAACGCTGCTGAAAGGCAGACCACACGACCGCGTCTCCTCCCACCACTTGCCCGGAGCGATACGCCGCAGCAAACTCATCTCCCGACAGACCCAGCAGCACATCGACCAGCCCAGCCTGTCCCCGCGCCCACTGCGCCAGATCGTAGAGCGATTGCTCGGCGCGGATCGGCGCACTGTCATAGCCCAGCAAATAGGTCAGGGCAGGGGGGTCACTGCGCCGCTTGATCAGTCTGGTATACAGGAGGGTGAAGAGCGCCTCACTCAGGTAGGCCGCTGGCAGGATGCCGCCCTGGATCGTCAGGCAGTACTGCGCAGCCGCTGCGAGCAGTTCACGTGCACCGGAGAGCAAGTGCGTGGCTGGAATTGCCTCGAAGTCGGTCGCTTTCCAGCGCTGGACGCTCGCCAGGTAGGCAGGGTGGGCTTCCTGTTCCCAACGGGTCCGTGCACTCCGCAATGCGCGCACGATAAACGATGGATAGCGCGGGAGCCAGAGCAGCATCTTTCCCGTCCGCGTGACCGTGAGATCCAGGTAGGCATACCCGCGAATGGTGATCAAGAAATCGCCGGACAGCAACCCACTCACGGCTGGTCCCATCGCTTCGGCAAGTGTTCTGCCGGCAGTGTTCCAGACCGACAATCCCAGAGTGGCGAACAGGGGTGAGAGCGGGTCCGGCAGCAGTTCGATCACGCCGACCCGCAGGTAGGGGCCCCGTGGTTTGGGAGGAGTCCAGTCCCCTTCGGGCACTGTGCAGGGAGGCCCGGGTGTTTCTTGCACGGTAGTTCACCTTTCTGAATGAGGGCGTGGCCTATGGAGTTGTGCTTTTCGTTGTACTGGCTACATTCGACGGTGGCATTAATAGATACTACTCTTAACTCTTGTTACCAAACCGATAGAAAATATGGTGTGTTTACACCGGTCCTTGGGTCTCTAAAACGTGTATTCTTCAGGTACACGTTTTTTCCATATTCTCACCCTGGTGATCCCTGCTTCACGTAGAATTACTTCCGTCTGCACATGTGCCTGGGCAACCTGCCTGGGATTATGTGCGTCCGAACCGACGCTGATTGGTGTGTTATGTAGTGCACAGGCTCGGGCAAGCCGGCGTACCACGTCGGGATAGCGTAATACATCGTAGCCGTTGATCTCCAGGGCGACATTCTGACGTGTGGCCTCTGCTGCCAGTTGCTCAAGTTCCTGATCCAGTGTTGAGGGAAGATATGGATTGGTAATGCGCATGCGTACCGGATGACTGACCAGGCTAAAAAAGCCGCTGCGTACGGCTGCACCCAGTAACTGGTAATAACGTGACCAGAGCGCTTCACCTTCTTCGCGTGAGCGTTCTATATTCTGTTCAAACTGCTGCCCATCTACCTCGTGGATTGAACCGATTAGAAAATCCCAGTCATAGTTTTGTAATGGCGCTTGAATCTGCTCGTTCTTCCCTGGTACAAAATCAACCTCTAATCCCAGTCGCACATCAAGTGGAGCCTCTTCGGCTGCTGCACGAATAGCTGTAATATATTGTGGAATGGTAAGTAGTGGCCCTTCCAGCGCCATATGTTCCAGGGGAGCGCGTGCCTCTCTCATCTGGAAGACGTGTTCTGAAAGGCCAAGAACGCGCATCCCGCGCATCCCGGCTGATTGCGCCACCTGCAACGCTGAACTACGTACTACGTGACTGTGAAAATCAGTATCAAGGGTCATAATCCATCCTTATCTATTCATATAGCCTTGTGCTACAACAACTCAGAGTAGTCGCGTTGTTTTGAGGAGCTGGCCGCTCCTAAAACGTTTGATATTGAACGGCTCGATAGATAACGTGGTTGTGCTCCCATCGAGAATCAGCTCTGCCATCAGTTTCGCTGCCATTGGCGCATGCATAAATCCGTGGCCGGAGAAACCACAAGCACACAGAAAACCATCGACCTCTGTTATGCCTAATACCGGGTGCTCATCCGGAGTCATCTCATAGAGACCCGACCAGCAACGTGCAATGCGTGCATTCATGAGCGTAGGACAACGACGCTGTATCAGTTCTGTTATGTCGTGCCATTGCTGCTCGTCAACAGGCAGGGTGAAAGCCTGTGGCTCCAACCGCCGGTTGCGCTGCTCTTCTTCCTGACTGATTGAGAGAGGAAGTGTCAGGATAACACCGTCCTCCCGTCGCCGGAAATGAAAGCCTGTACTCAGTTCAACGATCATTGGGATGCCATAAGGCAGATCCGTAAATGGTTCTGTCAGATATAATTGACGACGCAGAGGATATACTGGTAAATCAGTAATACCTGCCATGCGAGCAACGAGTGCTGCATAGGCACCAGCAGTGTTGATGACTATGGGCGTTGAAAATGTTTCTTGTGGAGTCTTAATAGCTTGCACGCGGTTATGTTCGACGCTAATGTCGATAACCGGGGCGTGTTCGCGTATGATTACTCCTCGTGCCCTGGCTTCATGGGCCAATGCTCGTGTCATGGCTGCTGGATCACTATAGCCGTCGCTGGGACAGAATGTTGCCCCCAGTACATCATCGACCGTTAGTTGTGGAATGCGTTGCTGTACTTCCGCCGCCGTAAGGAGTTGTGTTGGAACTCCCAGTGCCTGCTGTAATGCTACATGCTGTTGCATTGTCTGCCAGCCTGGAGGGGTCGTCACAAGGAAAAGGTAGCCATACTGGTGGAAATGAGGCCGTGCATATGTTGCGCTGGAGAAAGTTGTATGCTGTGGGTTGGTAAACTGCTCGTAGAAACGCACGCCTTCTATAGAGAAGCGGATATCGAGCTCATCAGCGAACTGCTGGCGAATACCGCCTGTTGCGCGTCCACTGGAACCAGAAGCGATAGTATCGCGCTCCAGAACTACAATCCTGCTGCCACTGGCATATAAGGCAAGTTGATATGCAATGCTGCTCCCGATGATACCACCGCCGATAATAACGATATCTGCTACTGCCATAATTCTAGCTTCTCTTCTCTTCTGGCAATACCACGGCGATGGTGAAGCCATCTGTATTATCGTCGTCTATCGCCAGTGCCAGCGATAGCAAGCGAGGATTATTCACGACACGTTTGTTATACTCAACAATACCAGTTGTATAACTATCCGCCTGAGGTCCGGGATTGCTAAGGCCTTCGCCCTGGCGAATGGTATTATCAGCAATGATGATGCTTCCAGGCTGTGTGTAGCGCAATGCCCATGCAAGATATTCTGAGTAAGGCGCTTTATCAGCATCAATGAAGACAAGATCGAACGGTGCCTCACTCTCTAACTGTGGGAGTAGATCGGCAGCTTTCCCGACACGCACTTCGGTACGATCTCCCACACCTGCCCTGGCGAAGGAGTTGCGTACAGCTTCAGCATGCTTCGGATCGATCTCCAGGGTGATCAGGCGACCATCCGCAGGAAGAGCACGCGCCAACCAGATGCCGCTATAGCCAGCCAGCGAACCTATCTCCAAAATTTTCTTAGCATTACAGGTTATAGCCAGGAACTGTAACAACTTCCCCTGGAGCGGTGATATCTGAATCTCCGGCATACCTGCCTCTTTTGCTGCCTCCAGAGCGCTACGTAACCCCTCATCCTCAGGTGCAAACGTACGAGCAATTGCATCCTGGACTGCTCGCTGTGTCTGTAGTTGCTGCTGTAAAGCCGTTACGTCTACGTGGTCGTTGGTCATCGTAAAGTAGCCTTTCAACTTCTCAGAGACTCCGTTATGCTCTGTGCTTCATGACTCATTATATACCACGTATCGGGTTTCGATCTCAGTCCTCAAAATCGATGGGCGTTCGCCCTCACCGCTTCTTATTGCAAGTTAGGAAACATCACTATCTACTTTCGAACATTGTCAGTACGCGTTCGACCCATGCCAGATCAATAGTGGCATGGCAGTCTACAAAGATGCGCCGGGCTTCGTGCAGGTGATCGAGTCCCTTGCGATAGAGCGTTTCTTGCTCGGGCGGGTTTGCAATTGGTATACCGTTATTGCTGCTTGCTGTGGGGGTTCTGCCTCGTTGTGCCAGGATCACTCCGTAATAATGGAGCGCTCTGGCATAATCCAGGCGCAGTTCGCGTTCACGAAAGGTGTGGATGGCTTGCTCGAAATAGTCGTCTGCCTGCTCATAGTGCTTCTGAGCCGTCAGGACGCGTCCTAACAGACGATAGGCACGCCCGGTCATGCGCATTATCTCGTTTTCCTGTGCTTCTTTGAGCGCCTGCAGAGCGATGGCGTGGGCGGTTTCCAGGTCATCAAGGAAAAAATAGATGCTTGCTAACAGATACCTGCCATCAATAATCGTCTCTACTTCCAGTTCATCGAGAGCGATTGCTCGTTGGATGGTGGATCTGGCACGCTGGAGTAGACGTTTGCAGTGTGCTCCATGCAAGCTGTGACCGTCGTAATAGGAGGAAGGTGTTGTGCAGGTAAGAAGCGCTTCAATGATGCGTAAATCGCCCAGACCAACCAGCGCATAGCGGACGCAACGCAGGCTTTTTATAGCTCGACCTATGCTAATGGCGCGTAGAAGACTGGCTTTTGCATCCTCCAGTTTACCCAGGTCTTGTTGCACCGTTGCCAGTTCAACGCAGCACCAACTAATCCCTTCGCGGTCGTTGATGCGTTCTGCCAGGGCTATGCTCCGCTTGAACCACTCTTCAGACTCAAGCAGGTCGCCGGAACGTTGAGCCACGTCTCCCAGGTTGCCCATGACGGTGGTCATGCTGGGTAGATCACCTATGCGCTCTGCCAGTTCCAGAGAACGGCGTAAGTAGGTGCGTGCGGATGCCTGTTCGCTTTTCACGATATAGGCTGCGCCAAGGTTGTTACAGACGCGTGTCATATCTGAAACCAGTTCGTTCTGCTCGTAGATCGTCAGGGCAATATTCATATGTCTCAGGCCATCGCTTAATGGACCTGCACTCGCTGCAATGATGCCGAGTTGTTCGTGGGCATAGCCGATATCGAGGGGATCGCCTAACAATCTTCGTTCAGTGCGCGTATGGAACTTTTTTTCTGACTGAGGTTGATCGTCTTCATAAAAATAGAGTGCAGAAGATGGCTCTGTTCCTCGACCTGTACGCATGCTATGTACGGCCTGGTGATAGTGAGCTGCTGGTTGCACAACCTGTTCAAGAACCTCCAGGGCCTCTTCTACGTAGCGACGCGCTTCTTGATAATTGCCATCAAAACGTAGTAAGGAACCGTATTGCATGTGTAGACAGGCCCACGCTGCGCCTGTTGCTACTCCAATTCGCTGCAAGACTTCTCTACCACGTCCATTACAGTCATAAGCACGTGCGTATTCGCCTATCAAGCTCCAGGTGTTGCTAATCTCGCGCCAGAGGATGGCTTGAATCTGAGCTTCTTGCTGTGTCTGTTCCTTGCTGTCTTTTTCTGAGGCGGAAAGGTGTTGCTGAAAACTTTCACCTGTACGCAGATCAAGAATACATTCATACAGGTAGCGTGCATCCTCATAGTTTCCCTGCACTATACTACATTCGGCAACTTGTTCGAGCAGTCGGCAGACATGCAGAAGCGTGATAAAAGAGAGTTGCGAGATGCTTCTGGGCGTGATGAGCCTGATATGGGTATGGATATCGGTTCCTTCTGGTGTCTGCAATGCTTTGCCCACAATGGCCTGGATGGTCTGGAGATAATACTGCTGCGCCTCTGAATATGCCGCAATGGAATATGCCTGATTGCCTGCAAGTTCGGCATAATAGGCCATGTCAATTGGATTGCCACCACCTTTGCTGAGATGATAGACAATTGCGGCTGCCACTTTCTCCGGCTGTGCCGACCCGTTAGCGATTTTGATGGCTTCAGCAGCTTTACGATGGAGTTGAGCGCGTCGAGCTGCCGAGAGACGTTCATACAGATGGCTGATAATGAGTGGATGCCAGAAATGATAGGTGATGTGCGTTCCTGTTCCCTCTTCAGTCAACAGGCCAGCATACAGGGCTTCATCGAGCAAATCAAGGATCGTATCTTCTGTGTGCTCGTTGGTAATGGGCAGCAACTGGTTCAATTCAAAAGAACCTCCGAGTACGGCGGCTCTCCCCATCAGTGCCTGGCAGCCACTGCTCAATCTGCCAAGGCGACGTTCAAGCACGGCTGCGATCGCTTCAGGCAGTAAACGTTCGGCGCGAGGCGCGTCATATGCTACTTTTGCTTTCGTGCTGAGAGGTGCATGTGCAGCGATTTCTATTTGCTGATTGACGGCTATTGGCACGAGCGAATCTTCTTCACTGTATGTAGCTCCCATGTAACGCGCTAGTTCTTCGGCAAAGAACGGATTTCCGGCTGCCTGTGTTTGAATGCTCTGTACAACGTCCTGCGGCAAATGAGATACCAGCGTTCCGATCTGTGATTGCGTCAGTGGCTGCACGGCAAGGGCGACAATGGCCTGCTCTCGTTGCAGGTCTGCGATAAGTGTGCGTAGCTTATGTTGTGGTGGAAGTTCCGCGTCCCGGCAGGTTGCCAGCAATAAAACGCGCTGGTCTTGCAGATGGTGGGTAAGATAGGTAAGTAGTTCAATACTGCTGTCATCGGCCCAATGCAGGTCATCAAAGACCAGCAGCAAGGGATTGATGGTGCTCAATGTAGCGAGTAGTCCGAGCGTTGCCTCCCACAGGTGTAAGCGCTCCTGTTCATGTGGTAAGGTTGTCGCCGTACGTGCAACTGCAGGTGCCGACGTGACCAATTCTGGTAGGAGCGGGCTGAGTCGTTCAAGTTTGAATGGCGCTGCTTGTACTGGCTGTGAACTACCTGCTGTATTGATCAGTTCCTCAAATGTCTTTGTACCTTGCAGCAGTGTACGCAGTAGTTCTGTCCATGGACGGTAAGGAATAGTGCCCTCCTGCTCATAAGATCTACTCCATGCCACGGCCCAGTCGCGCGTGTATGCTTCAAGGCTCAGCTCCTCTGCCAGCCGTGTTTTCCCAATACCAGGTTCTCCTATAAGAAGGAGCAAATGTGGTCGTCGCGACCTGGAGGAGGTTGAAGGTGCACGCAAGGAGCCGGGTAACATACGCCCTGCATCTTCATGCGTACGCCCGTTATTATAGGAAGTATCTTCCAGGGTCAGCATCACCTGGCGCATTGTCTCAATTTCCTGGTGACGCCCGATCAATGGACTTTGATTGTGACGTCCCAGCTGCAATACCGGGCGCGAAAAGGCTGGCTCAGCAGATGGAAGAGGAAGTTCAGGAGTAATGGACTGCGTAGTACGAGCAGAGAGTGCCTCTTTTTCTTTGAGAACCTGTATTCTCGGTGTGGGAGCAGGTGGTATCTTTCCCTGTCGTAATTCCTCATAAAGTTTGTGCGTCTCCGGCAAAGGATCATTTTCGTAGTCGCGCTCCAGCATGGCAATATGCTGGCGATAGACCTGTAGAGCTTCACCGCGTCGATCAAGTCGCGTCAGGAGAACCATCAGGCGTTGTAAAGCGGTCTCGTTTGTCGGTTCTGCTGTGCGTAGCCGGTCTAATGTTTCAATAGCGCTGGCAAGTGCGCCGCGTTCGGCGCGCAAATTGGCAAGGCCCAGCAATAATCCTATCCATGCGCGTTGCAGCGCATCACGCCGTGGTGCAGCCCATTCGGAGTAGAGTTCTTCTAATAAATAGCTACCTCTGTAGAGTGAAGCCGCATCCTCCAACAGATGCTCGGTTTCAGTAGGATCAGAGCAATTATTGGCATCTTTCAGTAAGCTTTCAAACGCTTCGGCATCCACCCAGATCTGGCTGCTATCCGCAATCTCAAGTACATCACGTTCAAGGCGCAGCATACGGGATGCGGCAGGGCGTGAGATTTCCGGCTCAAGAATCTGGCGCAACTCATGAACTGCGCCGTTTAAACGATTAGCCGCAATATCGATATCGAGATCGGGCCAGAGCAATTCCATGACCTGCTCTCTGCTCAGTCTCCGTCCAGAACTACTCAGCAAGCAGCCTAACAACGCACGTGCACGTCGCCGATGCCAGATACGGCTATCAATCGCGCTCCATTCATTGCCATTTTTGCGTTCCACGCGGAATTGACCAAGTAAATAGACACGTAGGACGGGAGAAGGAAGCTCTTGCAACGCAACGCCATAAGAGAGCGAATCCTCTCCATCTGCGACCTCGGGTCGAGTTCGTCGCGCCATTGCAATATCTTCGGGCAGGCGTGAGCCAATGTACTTACTAACAGTCCGCCCTTTTTCACTCCAATACGCGTACCAGTATGGTCCATGTCCTGCGCCTTCCCGACACTTCCGACAGCGCTGTTTGCCACAACGTGTGTACTGCTGGCGATAGGTGACTTTACTATTCATGCTGCGTTGCCTATCTGCTTTGGGTGCGAACATACATGAGAAGAGCGGTCTTACTCTAATTTAAATAAGGAAGTATAGCTTGATAGCATTCATCAACGATGCATCCGCTAGCTCCTTATTCAGCAGCAAACGAAGCATTCGCTTCTACGCTTCGCGTCATGCAACTGAGCGGAAGTATCTCCCTTTCAGGTCAGATGAATGAAAGGAATTGCCTGTACCTGTATTAATTGTCATTATAACCTACCTTTATAGACATAACAACCACGTAGCCTTTCTGCTTTATAGCAATTTCTGTCTACTTTACCATGTTTTTTGAATTTCGTCAGGGATAGACAGAAACCTCTACATTTCAACAGAACGTATCTGCTACGCATATTATCGGCAGGCCCCTGCCCATCCCACCCACATAACAAAGCGAGAAGACTTGACACAACACCTTTTCTTCACTCATACTGTTTATATGACAGAACGATTTGTTCAAGATGAAGGATCGCGGGACCAGGGGAGAAGAGGCATGACGAATCCGTCTACATCCATATCAGCCAGGCGACCATTTGTGCAAACGGAACTCTTTCGCCCATCACTTTCCTATCCTTCTTATTCCTACGACGCTATGCTGACCCATACTGCACAGCGTTTCCCAGAGAATTCCGCAGTTATTTTCAAAGATGTTGACCTGACATATCGCGAGTTGGAATCGCTGGTGAACATCTTTGCTAATTCCCTGTTGGATCTGGGAATACGTAAGGGTCAGACAGTGTGCCTGTTCATGACAAATCGTCCTGAATTTCTGATTGCCTGGTTTGCCCTTGCGCGTATTGGAGCAATTGTCAGCCCCATGAATCCAGCTTATCGGGAGCACGAGGTGGCTTACCAGCTAAGCAATAGCGATGCCGTGGCGATTGTGGTGCAACAGAAGTTGCTGCCATTGGTGCAGCAGGTACGTGTTAAGATTCCAGAGGTGCAATATGTGATCGTGGTTGATTCCGATCCCCACATCCCCTCGTCTAGCACGCATTCCTTCAGCCAGCTAATGCGTATCCACCCATCAACACTGCCTGAGCGCGGAGAACTGAAGCAAGAAGACGTGTTAGCACTACCTTACAGTAGCGGCACGACAGGATTACCCAAAGGCGTCATGCTCAGCCACAAGAACCTTGTATATAACGCCTGTCAATCGCTCGCTACTGCCCGCATCACCTTTCTTGACCGCATGCTCATTTTTGTTCCGCTCTATCACATCTATGGCATTATGCTCATAGGAACCGCCACGATGTCTGGTGCGACCATCGTACTAATGGAACGCTTCGAAGCCAGCGAATGTCTGCAGCTTATCCAGGAACAACATATCACACTCCTCTATACCGTACCACGGGTTCTGGCAGTGTTGAGCGATTGGTCCCGGTTGAGCGATTACGACCTGCATACCGTTCGCTATACTCAGTGTGGCGCGGCTCCAGTCCCTCCTGCGCTGGCACGCCGCTTCGAGGAGCGCACCCACATTACAGTAATGACGTCGTATGGTCTGACCGAAGCCTCCCCGGGAACCCATTCCAACCCGGTCTATGATCCGAAAGCCATTAAAGTTGAGACGATTGGGCTGCCAATTCATGACACACAGCAGAAAATTGTTGATATTGAGACTGGCCAGATTGAGCTGGGCGTTGGCGAAGAGGGTGAGCTGATCGTTCAGGGACCACAGGTTATGTCAGGCTATTGGAAGGCCCCTGAAGCCACGGCCCAGGTCTTACGAGATGGCTGGCTCTATACAGGTGATATCGGCTGGCGCGACGAAGAAGGATATGTCACGATCACTGATCGTAAGAAAGAGTTGATTAAGTACAAGGGTTTTAGTGTGGCACCTGCTCAGGTTGAAGCCTTGCTGCTGGAACATCCCGCCGTTGCCGATGTAGCCGTTATTCCTAAGCAGGACGAGGAAGCAGGCGAAGTGCCTAAAGCTTTTGTTGTGCTCAAGGTAGGCTATGAGGATCAGAGTGCAGAGGAACTCATGGCATGGGTTAATGACAGGCTCGCCACATACAAAAATGTGCGCGAGATCGCTTTCATCGATGCCATTCCCAGGAACCCTTCCGGGAAAATACTGCGTCGCGTCCTTAAAGAACGAGAGCAGGACGGGAATGTATCCCAGTAGAAAGAGTCATAGAATACGATCCTTGCTAATCGTATACCTGCACGAAGCATATACAGACGAAAAAAAGAGTAGGAGAGCACACATGGATATAAAGGGTCTGGTGGCAATCGATGTACATACTCATGCTGAGGTGTCGAGCCGGATCCCCGATGATCCTCTCTGGGGAGCGATGCAGGAGGCCGCGACAGAGTATTTTAAAGATGAGGGGCCGCGACCAACCATTTCTGAAGTCGCGACCTACTACCGAGAGCGGAAGATGGCCTGTGTCATCTTCCCCGTAGATATGGAGTCAACGACAGGGCTGCCGCGCGTTCCAAACGAGGAAGTCGCCGAAGTCGCGGCTAAGAACGCCGACGTGCTAATTCCCTTTGCCAGCATCGATCCCGCAAAAGGGAAGATGGGGGCGCGGGAGGCGCGTCGTCTCATCGAACACTTTGGAGTACGCGGATTTAAATTTCATCCCTCTTTGCAGGAATTCTATCCCAATGACCGGAGCGCATACGTCCTTTATGAAGTGATCGCGGAGGCTGGTCTACCAACTGTATTCCATACCGGACATTCTGGCATCGGAACCGGAATGCGTGGTGGGGGAGGAGTGCATCTCAAGTACTCAAATCCCATGTATCTTGATGATGTCGCGGTCGATTTTCCTGATATGCCGATTATTATGGCCCATCCTTCTTTTCCCTGGCAAGACGAGGCGCTCTCTGTCTGCCTCCACAAGCCGCAGGTATACATCGACCTTTCCGGTTGGTCACCAAAGTATTTTCCGCCTCAACTGATCCAGTATGCGAACACGCTCCTTAAACGCAAGATACTATTCGGCAGTGACTACCCATTAATCACGCCTGATCGGTGGTTAGCGGATTTTGAACAGATTGCAATCAAGCCTGAGGTACGGCCTTTGATCCTGAAGGAGAATGCCGTCAGGCTCCTCGGGCTTGACACATCATCGTAGATCAATGTGGTTTACATTGCACGAGAGTTATTGCATGAGGAGATTCAGATGACACGGCTCCAAGATCTGTTTCGAGTACAAACCATTGTGGGTGAGCCAATGACGGTAGGAGACATCACGGTGACTCCGCAGTCCCAGGTTCTCATTGTTCGTCTCCCCATCGGCGGCTTCATCTGGAATCGACCAACCGCTATTGTGGTAGAGCAAGAGGGGCAGGCGAAATACATCTCGATCAGAGATATCACCCGCATCCTTCAACTGGGGTTACTTAGCCTCAGTCTGCTGCTTTCACTTGTGAAGCTGATCACGTTTTCTCAACGAAAGGAATCAGACCATGATCGACACCAGAAATAATGCGCTCTCATTTGCAAAGATGAGTGAACAACTTCCCACGCTCTTGGGGAGAATATTCGCTGCCGCTCAGCCAGACGCTGTGTATAGCAAGCCGGTCATCTCGGGCAACTACACCATCATCACAGCCAGTGAAGTCACATCTGGTGGTGGATTTGGCTCGGGTACAGGCTTTGGGCCAGCAACTCCCCCTTCAAAAAAGGAGCAACCAGATGAGGCGGGATCTCAATTGGAGCACACCAACACTGGCGGGGGCGGTATCGGCGGAGGTGGTATGTCCGCTGGGCGACCTGTGGCCATTGTCATCATTGGGCCCGACGGAGTCACCGTCAAACCAGTCTTTGATGTCACCAAGATCGCCCTCGCTGGCATTACTACCTGGATAAGCTTACTAGCGATGCTCAGGAAGGGGCGAAAAGCGAGCAAAGGTTGACTGTTGCAGCATCCCAAAATGAGCGGGATAGCAGGCTAAAAACGTTTGTGGTATACTTGAGGCATGCCAGTACCTTGAGTCAGGCACTCTCCCAGACCTGAAGGTGTGGGGTTCCTGGCCGCGATTCTGTGAAACGAGGAGGCCCCCGTGGAGCAAAAAAAGCCACATGCTCGCTACGACGAATTCGCAGAACAATTTACCTCGGTGATGTATGAGCATTGGGCGGATATTCTGCAAATCATTAACCGTCAATCTCCCCGAGTGGCAGCGCTCTTACGAGTTGCAACGCCGACGGGCCTCAAACGTATGAATGGCGTATGGCGTATACAGGTAATGACGAGGCGGGTGGTACAACATGAGAAGTTGCATCAACCGCGCGATAATGAAATTGTAGCCCAGGCAATACGGTTGTTTTGTTACGGCAAGGCCCAACTTAAACTTCCTCGCATCGTTGTAGAGTTTGAAGTATAACCAGCCGAAGCGCGAGCTACAGCTTTTTCTGACTCTTCTCTGTGTCATGAATGAATGAAATAAATTAGAAAGGTAGCCTTGCATGTCTACTGCTCAGCCGAAGGCGCGCCGACGCTTTCCTGGCCTGGACCCGGTTGTACTTCAACATCCCTATGATCGGGCGGCACTTGGTGCCCTACAAAGAGTTCCAGGGCTGGATATTGTGGTGCGCAAGTTTATTGAGTTGCTCCCTGAGCGCGTTGCCTATATTCAGCATGTAGCTCAGATGGTACGTGTCTCCCCTTTGCAGTGTCCTCAATTGTATAGTCAATTGCGGGAAGCCTGCGCGATCCTCGATATTCGTGAGCCAGAACTCTATGTGGCGCAACATCCTGTCCCAAATGCCTATACTAGTGGGCACGATAATCCTTTTGTTGTAGTCACGACTGGCTTACTTGATCTCATGAGTGAAGATGAAGTGCTGGCGGTGATTGCGCATGAGCTTGGCCATATCAAGTCGGGACATGTCCTGTATAAGACGATGGCAAGGGGTATCAGTTTCTTGCTTGCCATCGTTGGCGATATGACGTTAGGGATCGGGCGCTTAATCGGACGTAGCCTGGAAGCAGCGTTGCTGGAGTGGGATCGCAAGTCAGAGTTTACTGCTGACCGCTCTGGACTACTTGTGGTGCAGGACCCACAGGTGATGCTCTCCTTGATGATGAAGTTCAGCGGCGGTACGCTCTTCCAAAAAGATCAGATGGATGCACGTGAGTTTTTAAAACAGGCCAATCTCTATGAAGAAGTGGATGCCAATGTACTTGATCGTATGTACAAGATGTTGATGATCACGCCGCTGAGTCATCCATTGACGATTGTACGTGCACGTGAAATTATCAACTGGTCCGAGAGCCGGGGCTACAATGATATCCTGGAAGGACGCTATCCTCGCACTCCTGGCGCGGGTGGTACCGCCAACAATGGCAAGCGCGCCAGTACGGATAGTGGTCCCTCAACAACCACTGCCGGTGAGCAACAATTGATACGTTGCCCGCATTGCGGACGTGAGCAGATGAACAGGCGCTTCTGTAGTCTCTGTGGGGGAGTCATCTCTTGATACGCAAGAGGCGGGACATCTCCATCCAGTTCGTTGGCTACCTGATGGTGATGACCGCCTCAATCTTATTTGGCTTTAATGGCAACCTCTCACGTTTACTCTTTGATGCGGGCATCTCTCCCATCACGCTCGTCCAGTTTCGTATGCTGATTGGGGGACTCTGCCTGCTCGTTGTTATGTCACTGGGCTGGCGCAAAGCTCTGTTTGTACGCCGTCGTCACTGGGGCTGGCTGATTGCCTTTGGACTCTCGCTGGCGCTGGTCACCTATACCTATTTTGTCGCTATTAGCCTGCTTCCCATCGCCATCGCGCTGGTGATACAGTTCAGCGCGGCGGCCTGGATGACGCTTGGCGAGGCCATCTGGCGCAGACGTTTCCCTTCTCCATACGTCCTTGTGGCATTACTTTGTACCTTTGGTGGTATCCTGCTTCTCACAGGCGTCTGGCGCCTCAGTTTCAATGGACTCAACGCCGTTGGTCTGCTCTATGCCATCTTTGCTCTGGTTACCTATATTGCGTACCTGTTGCTGGGGCGTCGCGTTGGTCGTGAACTCTCTCCACTCACAACAACGACATACGGAGCCCTGGTTGCCACCGTCTTCTGGTTCTGTGTGCAACCGCCCTGGTCTATTCCTGCTGGTACATGGGCTCCTCAGCACTTCGTCCTTATTTGCATGGTCGGAATTTTCGGCATGGCTATTCCGTTCACCCTGACCCTTGGCTCTTTACGTCGTCTTGATGCCACGCGTGTGGGTATTGCGGCGATGCTTGAACTTGTCGCGGCTGGTGTTATTGCTTATTTCTGGCTTGGGCAGCACCTGGATGGGGTACAGATTGTAGGATCTTTGCTCGTGCTGTCAGGATTGACGGTGCTCCAGTATGAGAAGCCCGCTCTATTAGCGGATTGACTGTTCCCGGTAATCTGTGCGACGCGAGCGTTCCTGTTTATAGCTCTCCTTGTATGCCTCGGTCACAATCTTGCAAATCTCAGCGGGATCGTCCGAGAGATGAAGCAAAAGCGCGTCTTCTGCTGAGATGGTACCAGCCTCGATCATTGCTTTATGGATCCAATCGACCAGGCCACCCCAGAACTTTGAATCGTAGAGGATCACAGGGAAGTGATTGACTTTCCTGGTCTGGATCAGTGTCAGCGCCTCAAAGAGTTCGTCCATTGTCCCGAATCCACCTGGATAGATGACAAATGCCTCTGAGTATTTAATAAACATGGTTTTGCGTACAAAGAAGTAGCTAAAGTCAACGGAGATATCCAGGTACTGATTAGACGCCTGCTCAAAAGGAAGCTCGATATTGCAGCCAATGGAGCAAGAACCACCTTCCTGGGCACCCTTGTTCGCTGCTTCCATAATACCGGGGCCACCGCCGGTGATAATGCCAAAACCGGCCTGTGCTAGCAGGAGTGCCGTCTTTTCTGCCGCCTTATAGGCTGCTGTGCCTGATTTTAAACGCGCTGAACCGAAGAATGCGACAGAGGGTGGGATGTGGGCAAGGGCATCAAAGCCATCTACAAACTCGCTCATAATGCGAGAGACGCGCCAGGGATCGGTGAGTGTGAAATCAAAGTGCAGGGCGCGCTCAAGGGCATGCTGTTCCTCTTTCACGCGCTCTTGAGGGATCGGCTCTGTCGGGCTGATCAGGGGTTGTGTCGGGCGCCGTAGCAATCGCTCGTCTTCTGTGATATGACCATTCTGGTTGTCAGGTGTACGGTATCGTGGCGAATATTTCGTTGCTTTTCGATTGCGATTGCTCGATCCGTTATTCCCAGATTTCTTGTCAGAGTTGTGATTACGACTCATAGACTGTCGCTTCTTCCTCTCTATGGGGGCTTCTCGTAGGGGTGGCGCTGGCCGCCACCCGCCGACCTTGTTTCCTCAATGCCATCTCGTTGGGGCACGGGTGGCGGCCAGCGCCACCCCTACGAGAAGCCCCGCGAATTTGATAGTCATCGATTTAATATCTTAGTCCAACCACTATACCCTTTAGCCAGCATGTAGGCAACAAGAGTAATCACTGCCAGGCTCCCATCAAAGATTAAGATGGTCTGAGCATCTACCACTCCTCTTCCGAGGAGCACAAGGCCAGTAATGGCCAGCGCAACCTTGTCCAGGATTGTCAATTCCCAGATACCAACATAGCGGCGTGGCCAGAATGCAAGGAGCACATAGAGGCCAGTGAAAACGAGGAACCCATACATCCGCCAGATCTCGACTACCTGCGTTGCGGGACCGGAAGCAGCGACGTTACTAATGCTCGTGACAAATGAAAAGAATGCACCGGTAGCGGCAAGAAGCATCAAACCTGTTGCTGTCCTATCGCGCCACGTTGCTATGGTAGTAGTTGATGTATGTTCAGAGACCATACAACCCTCCCTGGTTACGGTGAGATAGCATACTTAGCATAAGAACGCCACTTGTTACCTTTTTTAGAATAGCATACATGGGAAGTACTGCCGGGTGCTGTTTTCAACAAAGAAACAGGCCTGTCGGTAGTTTTTTAACCGAAGGCTGTGTTGTTGGTCGAAGGAGCCCTTCTTACCCATCGGCGCAGAACCGTGGCAGCCGCGCTACGAGCAGTGAGATTGCAAGAAGAAAGACATTTCAATGGCTTCTATCATGTCCTGAGTCGTGCTCATTGGTCACCTCTCCGGCTCAGTTACTTGCTGCTGATGCTCCTTATCCGAACGTTCATCCCTCAAGGGGCAACGATTGAAATCGTGGTTGACGAAACCTTAGAACGAAATTTGTTTTGTGTGCATCAGAGCCTGATAGCTCCTGTCATCTACACTGCCTGCCACACCTGCACCGTGGCATCCTCAGAGCTGGAGGCGATGCGCTTGCCATCGGGCGACCAGGTTACTGAAGTAACCGTCTGAGAGTGCCCTGTATAGGTCAAGGCCTGACTCCCATCGCTGGCGTTCCATACCTGCGCTGTCCAGTCCCAGGATCCGGAGGCGATACGCTTGCCATCGGGCGACCAGGCGACTGCATCGACAACATTAGAGTGCCCCGTGTAGGTGAACACATGGGTTCCATCGCTGGCGTTCCACACCTGCACGGTGTTGTCCCAGGAGCCGGAGGCGATCCACTTCCCATCGGGCGACCAGGCGACTGCATCGACCCAGCCAGAATGTCCTTGGTAAGCAAAAGCATGGCTCCCACTGCTGGCGTTCCATACCTGCACTCCATCATTGCCACAGGATACGATGCGCTTGCCATCAGGCGACCAGGCAACGGACCACACACCGGCAGAGTGCCCTGTATAGGTCAAGGCATGGTTTCCATCACTGGCATCCCATGCCTGCACCGTATTGTCACTAGAGCCGGAGGCGATGCGTTTGCCATCAGGTGACCAGGCGACTGCTTCCACCTCCCCGGAGTGTCCTGTGTAGGTGAAGAGATGGCTCCCATCACTGGCGTTCCATACCTGCACGGTGTTGTCACCGGTGAAGTCAAGATCACCAGAGCCGGAGGCGATGCGCCTGCCATCAGGTGACCAGGCGACTGCTTCCACTCTATCAGAGTGACCATGGTAGGTGAAGAGATGGTTCCCATCACTGGCATTCCACACCTGCACCGTATTGTCACTAGAGCCGGAGGCGATGCGCTTGCCATCAGGTGACCAGGCGACTGAAGTTACATTCTTCGCATGCCCCTTGTAGGTGAAAAGGGGCTGGCTTTGGGGAGTTGTTGTTGGTTGCTGTCCCGTCACCGTTTGATCTGGCTGAGTCGTATTCTGCTCTCTCTGGGATTGTCCGCACAAAAAGATGGACACTCCCCCTGCACCAGCAAGAGCGAGGAGAAGGATGGTGCGGCGTGAGACGAATGAGGTTCTCGCTGGAAAGGGTGAGATCTGCAACTCTTGCCAATCTGGAGGTGTCTGTCTGACGGGCGTGGGATTGGAGCGCGTTGTGTTTGTCTGCTTGAACGTCGGTCGAGAGGACGAGTCCGTGGGATCGATCCAGGTCAGTACGTGTTCAACGTTCTTCAGCAGACGTTCGACCTCGGTGTCAGTGAAGGCTTCCTGATGGGCCCACTTGTTCCGGATTCTCAGCAATTCTCTGATCATTTCCCTCTCTGCCGGTCTCAGCCTCTGATGAAAGATACGCTCCCATTGGTTCCGCAGAATATAGAGTAAGGCTGATGTATCTAAATGAAGATCCCCTCCTTCCCTCCAACGAGGATGGCGAAGCGACTTCTGCGCCTCTTGTTGCCAGGAAGCACCGTAGAGGCTGCGCATCTGACGGACCACAAAGAGCCTGAGTCTTCCATCGAGCCTCTCTAGCTCCCTGTTGACACGCTCTCGGTTGTTTTGGGCTGATTGCATAGCTTCATCCTGTCTTCATCAGAAGGCCGAGCGCATTGGAAATTTCTCTATCACCCGGTCGTACTCTTTCTATGCTTGGGTAATGGAGAGTCGTGAGTAGATTTCGAGCGACTGGTGACTCTCATGACCAGAATACGGTTGGATCAGCGCATCATCGATCCCCTGCTTAATGAAGTGGGCCATCAGCACTTCAAAAAACGAGTAAGTCGCCCACATAAGTATCAAATTTCGGCCCGGCCTAAGGATCTGGCACACATTACAGGCTCACCAAATGTGTGCCAGATCCGGCCTAATTCCATGATTTACAAGTATTGTCAAAGATACGGGATGAGGCCGCTCAGCAGCTCTTGGTCCACTGCTTCAACCGAACGGTGTCGCTGGCGGCAGGAGGGTAGGCGACTCCACTGTTGACGATCCAGCTGGTCACGGTAGCGTACTTCAGATACATCCCCGCCGGGGTGTACACGCTGGCGTGGAACTGACCACCGAACGCTGGATGTCCCGGCCACGGTTGCGCCCTGGTGATCTTAAAGACGTTGCCGAGCTCGAAGTGTCGCCCATCGCTGCGCTGGACGGAGAACAGAATGTCCAGCTCGGCACCGTTGTGAAGCGACTCCGAGTTCCAGGCCGCATCGACCGTGACACCGGCCCAGCGGCTACCACACCAGGTCCAACTAACGAAGCTTGCTGCAGTGGTCCAAGCGACCACGCCCACATCGGGGCCGGCCCAGGTGAGGTGGGTGTGCTTACCGGTGTAGCTGCTAGACTCACGGATGGACCGTGCATTGGCGATCCCAGTTGACATGGCGATCAGCAGCAGGCTGACCAGTACCACGGCCAGCAGCGGAATGACAAGACGCCACACCGGGACTCCTCCGTCCGAACTTCCCCGTGTGGGCCCATGCTGCCCGATCTTGAGACTTTTAGGAAGCTTCTCTCGCTCTCTGTCAACACGCTCTCTGTTGCTTTGTGACATGGACTCAATCCTTTCAGAAAACTAACGATTGCAACACTCGGTTCACATGCTCTGGCCTACCCAACGGTCAAGTTCTCTCGTATGTGCCCACTACGTTCCCTCGGCCTAGAACCCTTTCGATCCGAAAAGGAGTATAGCTGAAGGGGAGAGCCAGGAGAACGACAAATGCTTGCGTTTTCCTTGCGAGACTATTAACACAGGAGCACTATTCTAGAGACCATCATCTCCAGCTTGACAGTGGAGGGCGAAAGAAGCAAAAGAATGACCATTTCTGAGGTTCACATAAGGTTGAGTATGTTACAACAGAAGAGTAGGAGAATAGTACGGAAGAATCCTCATGTGACACAGAAAACGGTACACTATCTATGAGTTGAAGCGATCGCCCGTGACACCACTGGCTGATTGCTCCGACGAAACAAATAACTGCGAGAAACAGCACTTTTTTGCTGAAGGACTCTGATACTGGAGGAAGATGTATTCATGACGATAGACGACCACGAGGAACCTCGGACCAAACTGCACCACCGGCAGGAAAGGAAGAAGACACCCACGTCTCAGTCTAATCAGTTGCTGCGTCAGGCACGGCAGGAACGTTGTTGGTCCCAGGCGGAACTGGCTGAACGAGTCGGAGTCACCAATGAGACGATTAGCCGTTGGGAAAATGGAGTGAACACGCCGCAACCAGAGCAGTTGAAGCACCTCTGTGAGGTCTTCGGAAAAACGCCAGCGGAGCTGGGCTATCCTCCAGGACCAGGGTCCATCAAGATTGAGGAAACTGTAGAGGCACCAGGCTCTCCTGTGGAGCCTGGGTCCACCAAGCAGGGACCACCTCCCCCACATCGGAGGTGGTCCCGTGCGATCATTGGGGGGATAAGCGGTCTCATGATTGTTCTCTTCGTCCTTGGCGTTGTGAGGTTTGCTCCTTCAGGACTGCCGACGAGCTGTGGGGGAACTTTCTTCGATGGCAAGCTGGGTTCGGGGTGGGAATGGATAAACCCCGGTGGAAAGGCAACCTCTCGTTTGACACCTGCAGGCCTCACTCTTTCCGCTCCTCCCCATAGCGATGTAAATTCATCGTACAATTTCGATGCACCGCGATTCCTTCGACCCATCATCGGCAATTTTACCATAGAGACGCAGCTCGTGTTTCGTCCAGATACGAACTTTCAAAGCGCTGGCATTCTGCTCTGGCAGGATGAGACCACCTTCATACGCTTCGAGCGAGGCTTTGGAGGCAAGAAGAGCGGTGTGTTTCTCCAAGAATGGGATCATGGGGGAACGCCCATCACTCTTACCCCGTTAGGGGAAGATCCTACCACGGCTGGATCTGTTGAACTACGCATCCAGAGGCAGGGAGATCATATTACCGCGTCATGGCGTGAGCCTGGTCAGCGCTGGCAGCCTGGAGGTGACACGATCCTTCATTTCGATAGGCTCTTGATAGGCGTAGACCTGATCGATGATTTTAATACTCTCCAAACCACAAGCGCATCTTATACCTACTTCAGAGTTCTCTGCGCGTAGTAGAGCTTTGTCGAGAGTTGGAACCACAACCTGGAAGGCTTAAAATGTGCAAAGTCCAGCTATCCTATGGTCAAAAAAACTATTGAAAGGCCTACAGCCAGAGTAATCATTCTGGCCGTAACTGGTAGCATTCGCGTCATTTTTTACTCGTCATTGGATCACACAAGGGCGCTGATCATGATGTCAGCTCTTGTTCCTGATCCGTTTTTACCTTTTCCTCTTCATGAGCAGACCGTCTTTTGAGAACGATCGTTGCGAGAGGAGGCAACGTTAATAAAATAGAATGTGGACATGTTTGCCAGTAGACAGGTCCACTCGGCATTGGCTGGGAGTTCACCAGGCCACTACCGCCGTACCGTGTGTCGTCGCTATTGATAACTTCATAATACTCGCCCGGCTCTGGTACTCCCAGACGATAGCCGTGACGGGGTACGGGTGTAAAGTTGCATACAAATACCAGTGTATCCTTCGCTTCTTTGCTGCATCGCATAAATGAGATAACGCTGTTGTCCGAATCGTGCGGATCAATCCAGGAAAACCCTGCAGGATCACAGTCCAGTATATTTAGGGCTGGCTCATGCTGATAGATCTGGTTCAGGTCGCGCAGAAAGTCATGGAGCTGGGCATGGCGAGGGTCGCTTGGTGGCTCAAGCAGGTGCCAGTCAAGACTCTCTTTATAATTCCATTCGTGCCATTGCCCGAACTCGCCGCCCATAAAGAGCAGCTTTTTGCCTGGATGTCCCCACATATAGCCGTAGAAAGCGCGCAGGTTGGCAAATCTCTGCCACAGATCGCCAGGCATCTTGTTAATCATTGAGCCTTTGATGTGCACAACTTCGTCATGAGAGAGCGGCAGGACGAAGTTTTCCGAATAGGCATACATCAGCGAGAAAGTGATGTTATTGTGATAGTACCTGCGATGAATAGGGTCCAGGTGCATATATTCCAGCATATCATGCATCCAGCCCATATTCCACTTGAGTGTAAAGCCCAGACCTCCCACGTACGTCGGGCGCGATACCAGTGGCCAGGCTGTCGATTCTTCGGCGATGGTAATAGTGCCAGGGACCTGCCCGTAGACCGCTTCATTGAACTGGCGCAGGAAATCTACGGCTTCCAGGTGTTCACGACCTCCGTACTGATTCGTAATCCGTTCGCCAGGTTCACGCATATAGTCCAGATAGAGCATCGAGGCCACTGCATCCACGCGCAGGCCATCGATGTGGTACTCGCGCAGCCAGAAGAGTGCGCTGGCAATCAGGAAATTGCGTACCTCGCTCCGTCCGTAATCAAAGACGTAGGTTCCCCATTGTTTATGCTCACCCTTACGTGGGTCTGAGTACTCGTAAAGGTGCGTGCCATCGAAGTAGCTCAGGGCAGTTCCGTCCTTGGGGAAGTGCGCTGGCACCCAGTCGAGCAATACGCCGATGCCTTGCTGATGCATATAGTCCACAAAGTACTGGAAATCCTCTGCCTTCCCGAAGCGGCTGGTCGGCGCGAAGTAGCCTGTTGCCTGATAGCCCCAGGAACCATCAAAGGGATATTCTGTGATGGGCATCAACTCGATATGCGTAAAGCCCAGATCTTTCACATAGTCCGACAACGCATGTGCCAGTTCGCGATAGGTCATAAAGCGGTCTTCTTCAACGGCACCTTCTTGATGCCGTTCTGGGATGTGCCGCCACGATCCAGGGTGGACTTCATAAATAGAGATGGGTGCGCTGAGCGGTTGAAAATGTTCTCGCTGCTGCAGCCAGGACTCGTCTTGCCAGGTGTGTTGATGGATATCTGCAACGATACTGGCTGTGTTGGGGCGCAGTTCAGTGGCAAATCCGTAGGGATCGGTCTTATCCACCGTATAGTTGTTGAAGCGAGAATAAATTGAATACTTATAAATAGCGCCGATCTGTAATTCTGGCACAAAGCATTCCCACACACCCAGATCAACATGGCGCAGATGCATTGGCGCGGCACTGCGATTCCAGCTATTAAAGTCACCGATTACCGAGACTGTACGTGCATTGGGTGCCCAGACCGCAAAGTTGACACCAGAGATACCATTGACCGTGCGCACATGGGCACCAAGTTTGTCGTAAATATGGTAATGTTTCCCCTGACCAAACAGATAGAGATCGAAATCGCTAAAGATCGATGGGATTCCCGGCTCTATTTCTGGGTTTGTAACCTGCTCATCAGGTTCGCTACCCGGTTGTTGTGGAATATGTGGTGCTGTCATGCTCTGCTTCCTTATTGTATAGTTAGTAGCGTGATATTGCATATACAGCATAGCACATACAGCAAAAGTCTGATGGCAAAAAGGACGAATGTTGTTGCTGAGACCGAACTGTGCTATGTAACGTGTATCTATTAATAACCAGAGCGGTAGAAAAGTATCCCTACGGCGACCAAGTTTTGCATCGCTTCATCCATCTGATAGAATTGAAGAATGTACATTGCGGAAAGTGTAGAAAGGAAACCTGGCAATGGCTATTGATATACAAAAGATGAAAGAACGCCTGGAAGCTAAACGTGCTGAGTTGCAGCAGCAGATAGGCGACCTGACCGAAGCGCATCCGACCCCGGTTGATCCTATTGAAGCCAGCGAGGGATCGCAGGATTTCGAAGAGACTGCTGTAGATTTTCAGGAGATGCAGCAGGAACAATCTATCGATGTGAATGAACGGGCATTGTTGACCGAGGTTGAGAATGCTCTCAAGCGCATCGAAAATGGTACTTACGGCAAGTGTGTCGTCTGTGGTCAGCCCATCCCTGAAAAGCGCCTAGAAGCTATCCCCTGGGCTGCTCGTTGTGTGAAGGACCAGGAGCGATTGGAGCAGCGCAACCTCAGCCAGGAAGAGTTGTACGACTCAAATACGATCTGATTCAAGCACAACCTGTATAGTTGGAATTGAGAGGAACTGATGACACAATTGAGTTATGTTGAGTCGAGAGAGCAACTTGTACAGGCTGCGCATCTCCTCTTTCGATCTGGGGTCATGTCACATAGCGGGCATGGGAATATGAGCGTGCGCCTGCCGAAAAATGGGCAAATGCTGTTGACCTCGGTTGGTCACATTACGCAGTTGACGCCTGAGCAACTGGCGGTCGTTACCTTTGATGGCGAAATGGTAGAAGGTTCAATCGATCCAGTCGCACGCGAGATTATTGGCATGCATGCGTGCGTCTATCAAGAGCGTGACAATGTGCAGGCTGTTATTCATACGCACTCGCCGCGAGTAACAAGTTTCGCGCTTGCTCATGAGCCGTTGCCATGCGTCTATGAGGCCTTCCTGCGCTTTGGGATTACGGAAGATATCCCCGTCGCGGAGTGGGCACCGCGCGGGTCACGCGAAGCGGTCACAAATATTGTCAGGCAACTCCAACTGCATCCGACTGTGCCTGCAGTCCTGCTGGGCAATCATGGTTTACTGGCCTTCAGCAGTGATCCGCTTGCCACAGCCCAACTGATCATCATTATGGAAGAAGCGGCAGAACTTACGCTCGCCGCTCGCTCAATTGGTGGCGAGAAACCCTTCCCTGCTGATGCGCTTGAGCGCGAACGCAAGCACATGCAGCAGTTCGGTTCCACAAGGTAGTAAATTCCTACATAAATCAGACATCACAACCAACCGACCACTGTAGGGGCGCGATTTATAAGCCCGCCCGCCAGTGGTCGGTTGGTTGTTCATTCCATAGTTAAGATGGTTCCTGGACCATTGGTTGGAACCCTGATTCGCCTTTGAGCATTACTAAAGTGGCGGCAGGTTGCTGGAAGAAGAGATCTGGCTCTCCCCGAATATGGATGATCAGGTCGGGTCGATGGTCGCCGTTTACAGCTTTCACTTCCAGGGTGACGACGGCTTTATCCGCGTTCGTCCACGGCAGATACGGCCCCGGATAGATTTTTGCATGGGCGACATCACCAGCAGGTAGCTCGATGATATCGACCTGGCCATGTAGATTCATCGCTACAAAGTGAGTTGGATGAGCAGGGGAATCGCTATCTCCGACCACTGCTTCCAGGTGATACGTTCGTGTTGTACCATACGTCCAATCATCGTGGATACCCAGACCCCATGTCCAGAGTAGCGCACCGAGCAGGTAAAGGACAATGGCCAGTGTCATGCCAATACCGACTAACATGAGCCAGTGAACGTTTCTCTGTCGAGGTTGTCGCGTCGGAGAACGTCTATTCTCCTTACGGTCATCGGGATCGGGACGGCTACTATTACGATTTTTCTCACTATCCACTTCATCCGTTTCCCGCGGCGTCTTTAACAGGCGTAAGCGGGAGGCGCGCCTGGGAACAGTGGAGGCAGGCCCCATGATTTCTTCAGGTTCTTGCAGAGGAGCGCGTCCGTCTCTTCTTACTATTGATCGCGGCATGGATATCGACATACATTTCTCCTCCTTTCATAGGGAAGTGCCAGGCCCACCACGGTCCAGACCAGGGCAAGAGCAATGAATGTGTTAAAGGCGGACCTGGCTGCACGCTTGAGTTTATTTATCTGAGTAGGCATTATTAAAAATCCTTTCTGGCCTCACTACGAATGAAACCGATGGATATGGTGAGTCATTGGCAATATATAAATTCGATGGTCGCTATTGGGAGGGATAAAAACTGTCAAAGTGTACTGAAGAACTATGTATCGGGTAGTTGGACACGCGGCCAGTGGAAGACGTTCCCTCATGGAAAGAAGGAAATCATCATCGATGAAAAAAGTGTTTGCCTTACTCCGAGAAGAAGGGGGAACACAACTTTTCTACAACGTAGAACAATGGTACTACTGAAAATATTCCCAGTGACGCGAGTATATTTATTGCAAAGCAAAATTGAGAGATACCACAAGATATCCCTTGAGAACGACCTTACTTCTGCTAATATGATTTGCTATGCCGGGCTAGCAGAGGCAGTATATTAACGCCCGGTGCTGCATTCGCGCATGGCTTCGACTATTGCTTGCTGGAACGATCGTCCCTTCTCTACTTCACTTTTGACACGTTCTCTAAGGATATCCGCCTGTGTTCTGCCATCCTCAAGCTCGTTCTCTAGCAGCGGCGTCAGAAATTCGCGACTCAGCTCGCCCAGTCCCTTCTTTTGCAATGTGGTCTGTGCGATAGCTACAAGCTCTTTCGCCAGTGTCAGAGCCGTGGTCGCTCTTCCTTGCAGGCACATAGGAGCGTGTAATCCCCACACGGCTTTGCGTAGATTATAGCGTGACTCTTCATAGGTTGCCAGCGTGCGTCCTCGCAGGCCGTCGATGGCACCGAGCGTGAGCAGGAACGCTTGCATTGAGCGGAAGGGCGATTGGGCATCGATACAGCGAAACTCGTTGCGGATCGTAGCATTGGCCATATCAACCTGTATACGTGAGGTGGTATGGATGGTTCCGTGCGAGAGCGTCAAGGCTTGCTGTGGATCGTCGGTGACCACAAACGGCGGTAGGGCTCTGGAAAGCTGTTGTTCGTAATATTGGTAGAGGGTATGGGACGGGTGTGGCAGACCCGCTCGTGAAGGCTCTCCTTCCAGGAAAAGGGCTATGCGAGTGCTTGTTCTCCCCGAGTCTATGCCCCCGACGAAGGGAGAGTTGCCGAACAGGGCACTCATGATTGGTGTGATAAAGATGGAGATAGTGTGTGCTTCAAGGGCTTCCTCTACACAGCACTCCGAGATATGAAACTGTGTCCCCGCGCAGCGCATCATGACCGCCATATACGATGCAACTTCCGTAAAGACGGTCTGCTCGTCTGGACTTGCTATTCGGATGACTCCGTGTGGATTTTCCTGTCGCGTGGCTGCATCAATGAGGTGATAGCGTCGTCGCATGCCTGGCTGTGGCACAATCCACTCCTGCCAGCTATTGGCTTCTACTAATGGCTGCACGCCTATCGGGACGATGATCGCCTCCGCTGCGGAAGCTGCCAGAACCTGCTGCATGCAGCGGGTACGCTGTATAAGCGAATGATAAAGCCCCACGAGCGCATCTCGTTCGAGAGGTGTTATACCTGCTGCATCGTACTCAACGATGGAGGTGACAGTATCGAAACGTGCACAGGGTAGTGTATTGGACGCGATAAGTGCTTCGCCGCTCATAGGCATGCCTGTCTGCGCTGAGAGGCATTGTATCTCTTGCTCTATGTCACAGGTACGGTGAGGGTGGTTAAAGAAACCTTGATCCGCGAGTGTTTGACGCTGCTTTGCTGCTTGTAATGCGAGGTGGAATGTTGCTTGTGCTTCTTGAGGGGTTGGTTCGGGCGAATGCGCGTTGACCTCAGCTCCCATAGAGACCTCTTCTTTTTGTTCAGGATCGGACGAATAGAAGATATCAGTGCTACTGGCTTTACCGCCTACAAGCTCTACTAAGGAATGATGTACAGCTATTATTATTAGTAAAGAATGTTCTTCCCGATATTCTCCTCTGCTGAAGACAAGCCTCAATTACATATTACTGTAAGCACCACAGAAACACAAGGGCATTAGCACTGATTTCTACTTCTGTTATCTGATAGTAGGTGTTGCTGGTCCTCTACAGGTGCCCGTAGAGAAGGCAAGCACCTCCCTCGTCTAGAGAGAGGTGCTCACTCCTGCGGCGTCTCACCTGCTGGACGGAGGTCCGCGCAGCATTCCACGCAAGGATTTTTCAGTACCCTCAAGCGGGTCGTAAAAGAACAAAGGTTCCTGCCGCCCTCTCAGAGGGAGAGTATACAGATGCATCAGGAACTGACATTAAACCCTTGCTTTTTCATGAAAGTGATGGTGCTCTGCTGTGTCGCATTGAGCGCATCAGTGAGAGTGCCCTGACCATTAACAGCGTTGGCGAAATTGTTCCCTATGTCGGTGTAGACTTGATTCATGGTCGGACCCCACTGGAAGCCGACATCCACATGCGTGAACGCCGTCTTGAACACCTGGTTGGTGTCCTGATTGCCAAAGTACGTCTGGGGACCATTCAAAGCGGATGAGTTTAATGCTGTTTGCAACGCTGGATAGGTTCCGCCCCCCGTAATCTCTAGATCTTCACTCTGCTCGTTGCCAGAGATCCAGATGGCGAACTCGGTGGCTTCTTTGGGATGTTGTGTATTCTTGAACACAACAGTGGTGGACCCACCCCAGTTGCCATAGACGTTTTGACCCGCCTGCCACTGCGGCAGAGGAGCGACCCGCCACTTCCCGGCGGCCTGTGGGGCATTTTGCTCGAGGATACCGTTGCCCCATGCCGCCGTGACCCAGGTAGCCACTGCCCCGGTCTGCAGGTCGTGATACCAGGCATTTGCGAAGTCCGGTTCGGTCTTGACGAGCTTCTTGCTGATCAAATCTTGCCAGTAGGAGGCGACCTGTTGGGCAGCAGGGTTATTGATGGACACTTTCCAGGATTGGCCATTGATGCTGAACAAGCGCCCGCCGGCCTGCCACACAAATCCGACGAACTGCCCTGGCTGCTTGGGCGGAAAATCGGTGATGTACTCATTCGGGTCGGCGGCATGCAGCTTGGCCGCATCATCAGCGTACTGCGCCCAGGTAGTGGGCACCGGGAGATGATACTTGTTGAAGATGTCTTGCCGGTAGTACAGTCCCATGGGACCGGTATCCTGTGGGATGGCATAGATAGCGTTGCCCAGAGTCACCTGGCTCCAGGTCCAGGGCACAAACAGATCTTTCGCCGAGTTCGCGCCATATTGGGAGATATCCAGGAGCCCTCCCGTTGTCTCAAACGTCGGTAGGAGTTGGTACTCGACCTCGGCAAGATCAGGTGCGTTATTGGCCTTGATAGCCGTATACAACTTGTCGTATTCAGCCGGGCCTGAACCCACGTTGTTCAACTTGACCTGAATGTTGGAATGGGTCTTGTTGAAGAGAGCGACTTGCTTATCCATCCCTGGTATCCAGGACCAGTAGGTCAGGTTCACGGGACCGCTCGTTGTGGTACTGCTGGGAGCACCTGAACTTGAGCCTCCACAGGCCGAAAATAGGAGCACTAAAAGGGTGGTGAAGATAGCGAAAACTGTAGGGCGTGTATAGCGCGACATGCGATTACCTCCTTCATTGTAAGGGGTATAATGTACGACTCTCAACCGCGAGGGCCTGCCTACTATGTTCGCATTAACAAACTACCATTGTTGTGTTTATGGCATGATGTACGGATCACCTCCCTTCGTGAAGTTGTCTAAGGGCGTAGCGCTCAATAACCTCGTGCAACTCAGGGAGAATAGCGGGACCAGGTAACAATCCTACCCAGCCCCCAATGATGATACTAAGTAATAAATTAAGTTATGTCAAGACTTGCCAATGGTGACAGGAAAACCCCGCTGTGGTACAATACCTGTATTCCAGCGACTGTTGAGAAAGAAGGATAAAAAGATCGTGACAGCCAGGCGTGCGCGTATTTATGATGCTGTAGCATTGTTCACTGTACTTGTGGTCATTTTGCTTGATCAGTGGACAAAGTCTCTGGTGGTGACGCATATGGGACCGCCAGGAAGCGGAAACACTATCCCGATAATCGGTCCTTACCTGGTTCTTGACTACATTCAGAACGGGGGAGCGGCGTTTGGCGTTTTCGCGAATAATGCTGTGCTTGTGGTGCTCATTGCAGCAGCGGTCTGTGTTGTGGCTTACCTCTATATACGCATGATCAATACAGGCTCGCTCTTCTACAAAATCGTCTTTGGCATGATTATTGGCGGTGCGCTTGGCAACCTGCTCGATCGAGCCCATAATGGCGGCGTAGTAACGGATTTTATCTCCTTTCGTGTTCCTGAAATCAACTACTACTTTGCTGTCTTCAATATAGCTGATGCCTGTATCTCTGTAGGAGTTGTCTTGCTCTTTGCGCTTGTCCTGTTCGGCGGCTTCCGTCATGACAAGAAAGAGAGCGCGTCTTCAACGCAGTCGACGACTTCTTCAACAACCAGCGGAACACTCCGCTCCACGGAGCAGGATGCCAGACACTGATTCGACTCCTGACTCCAGGCGGAACTGGCGTGTACAATCCGAGCAGGTGGGGCTACGCCTCGATCGTTACCTGGTGTCCACACTGGGTGGTCTCTCGCGCACTGCTGTACAACAACTCATTAACGATGGCTCGGTACTTATCAATGGGCGCGCGAGTAAGCCCGGTTATGTGCTTAGAACTGATGACGATATACAGGTGTTGTGTAGCATTCCGTCTTCGCAACAGAAAGAGGTCAGGCCACAGGCATTGCCCCTGGATATCGTTTATGAAGATGATGACCTCTTGATCGTAAATAAGGCGGCTGGTATGGTGGTGCATCCTGCTCCCGGTCATTACGATGACACACTGGTAAATGCATTACTGGCACGTTATCCTGCTTTGCAGGGTAGTATGGCTGTGGAAGACGACATACGGCCTGGGATTGTGCATCGCCTGGATCGCGATACATCCGGTCTGCTTATCGTGGCAAAGAATGCGCATACGCAGGCAGCCCTGGTAAGACAGATGCAGCGACATGAGGTGGTGAAACGCTATCTCGCACTGGTTGAGGGTGTTGTGTCGCTTGACCAGGGCAGTATAGATGCACCTATTGGTCGCAATCCCCGTCATCGTCAGCAGATGGCGATTACCTCTATAGACAGTCGCGAGGCACGCACACATTTTCGTGTCCTCACGCGCTTCAATCACCACAGCTTGTTGCTCTTGCAACTTGAAACCGGGCGTACTCATCAGATCCGTGTGCACTTACAAGCCATAGGGCACCCTGTTTTTGGAGATTCTGTGTACGGACCTGATCATATCCCGCGTGGCATTTCATTACAGCGCCAGTTCTTACACGCATATCAGTTGAGTTTCTTTCATCCCAGCACTGGAAATATAATGGAATTCGAAGCCCCTCTTCCTACAGATTTACAGTCAGTGCTTGACCACGAAGATCTCCTCTAGTACCTCTGGGGGAACCTCTGGAAAATCTCTTGAAAGGCGTGGTATACTGTGAGTAGTAATGGATAGGCATGAAACTATGCACTCACTGTTACATTTTCCTATCCTTCATACTATGCAGGACACGCGTCCTGTCCTCCGTTCAAGTCAGTCCAAATGGGCTATGACTTACATCTCATATTGCCTAAATCGTCAACTTTTTGTACAATATCCCCGCTAAACGTGTGTAACAAAGGTTGCCACGCACTAAATTTTGTACCCACCCTACTCCATCGTATGTCCACATATGGAAAAGTAGTTGATGAGGGGTCATCTCGGACTGGAAGGCTTCATCCATTCATTTAAAATTCTATGCCTGAGTCCGTGACGAGAGGAGATAGTATCTATGCCACAGTTTGAAACATCTGACCATGTTTCAACGCGTAGCGTCTTACGTCATCGCCCTATTGGAACCCGTACGGGTTCTGTAGGAAAACGCTCTGTTGTAACGACTGCTGCAAGTCCAGTCGTACAGCGAGCTTCACGCCCGCGCCGTGCCGATGTCACTGATGATGTCGTTACATGGCAGCGTGGAGATGTGATCGCTGATGATGAGCGGGATACGTACCCGCCAGTTCAGACACGACCTGGCAACAGGCGTGTTGCGGCTGTATCAAACCCTGATATCCCTCAGACACCGCGCCCAAGGACGGGTCCGATCGAGAGGGAAGTTGTCATTCGCCGACGTCATGCACATCCGCTCCTGTATCTCGGTATCGGGATGCTAGGTATGCTGGTGCTGTGGACGTTGCTAAGCGCCGCGCTCGGGTGGTTCAACACCGTGCTCGACGACATCCACTATGGAAGGCCACGCACTTTCCAGGCCGATGCATGGGTGGGCCATAATGAACAGACTGGTGTGCCGAGTCACTTTATCGCACTTAATCTTAACGGTCATGTCGAAATTATCGAGATCTCAGGTGGTGATGCTGCACACTCGCATGTTTATGTCGGTCCACAACTGTATGGGAAGGGAGACGATCTGGTGCCTGTCACATTGCAATTTGCCGATGTGAATGGCGATGGTAAGCCAGATATGATCGTGAGCTTCCAGGGATCGCGAACCGTATTTATCAACGACCAGGGAGCTTTCCGTCCACTTCAACCCGGTGAACGTCAGCAGGTGGAGCAGTTCTTGCAGAACATGAAACATTAGCGTTTCGTGTGCCTGGCGTCCAGGAACTCAATGATGAGTCTATTCCAACTGACAAATTCGCCCCGTAGAGGCAAGCGATGTCTCTACGGGGCGAAGCATTCTAACAAAAGTCAGGCTTTCATGCCTGCTTACCTTGAGGAATTGGTTGATTGAGCTGCCTGCGAAAGGACAGCTCCGACGGAGAAGCCGACGCGCTTCCTGGCTGGAATAGTAATCTGATGACCGCCGCGAATAGACTTCACGCGCCTGGGAGCCACATCGCGCAGATTCCAGGTGCCAAAGCCCATCAGGCGTACCTCATGTCCCTGTGCGACGCTCTCACGTACAACTTCAGTAAAGGCATCAATTACCTTACTGGTCTCTTTAAGATTTAAGCCAGCCCTGGCTGCGATTTGATGAATCAGTTCATCTTTTCCAACAACGGCCTGTGTCTTTTCTGGTGAACTAGCTTTCATTAAACAGTTACTCCTCTGTGTTTCTGGTTTCGCTTCAGGTGTTTATCTCATCTGTTGCCTACCTGCTTGACGGTCTATCCACTTCCACTATACAGAGTCCCACCAAATGCCCTTTGCATGTATGGGCACGCACCATTGTGTATAGCAGCAATGTCATGGATTGCTTTCTTCCGTGACAGCGCGAATGATGCGAGCGATATTTGTCTCTATTTTGTATTGATTTAGAAGCAAAAGAGAATTCTAAATAGGCCAGGTGTGGCTCCGCTGATGCCATTTGTCACCAGCGGAGCCACACCTGAATATCAGATTGTGATCGTGCTTCCATGATGGAGGCTGAACTACGATACTCTCAATAGTCGCTGGACTATCACACTCTCAATAGTCACAGGCCCAAAGAGCTCCTTCAACGCTGAACTCATGCTTTTACCTATAGCAAGTTCCATATACTGCTTTGTACATGGAAGCAACTTGAATGATTGATAAGAACATTGCACCTGTATCTGGATAGAGCAATTTCGCTGCCCCGTGTGAGAGGCAGGAGAGAAGTGAACCGTCACTTCATCCACTATTGCCTCATCAAAAAGATCAAGCATGACCTGACTCACCGCATCTTCAGCCATAAGTTCAGTGTTTTCTACCTCATCAGGTAGCACCTCAAAAGTCCTACCCTGGCTCTGCGCATGAATGTGAAGAAGACACATACGCTGTTCCCTTTCTACATTAGACTGGTAGATTATCGAACGGGCGCATATGAGTGGTGGCAACGTACTGAGCAAGGGGGCTTGCCTTTGCCACTCAAAAACATGAATTCTCTATTCATCCCATCCCTTATTCCGGTGGAACGAACGTAGGGCAAGGTTCACTGGCATGTACTTACCTCTTACAGACAAGAGGCTTGTTGTGTGGAAAACCTGCCCGGGGGAGACAGATAACCCGACCCTGTACAAAAAAAGCAAACGTATTCCACGTCCCGTTTTCTCTTGATTTACCTATGCCATTTCAAGTATACTGTCTGCGGTTTCGTTTCTCTACTATCTGGTAACCCGAAAGTCTACTAAAATGTCTACTCAAATATGATGGGCAGACGTGATATCGTCTGGTAGGAATACAAATTGAAACGTATAAGTGCTGGAAGAACGTTTAGTGACAGCCTGCGCGAGCGAGTACGTGCGGCTGGCTATTTTCAGAAGGACCTGGCCGATGGGCTTGGTCTGCACCCAAAGGTACTCAGCCGTAAATTGAATGGCAATGGAGATGCTTACCTGACCAGGCAGGAAGTCTGCCGTATCATCATTTTGCTCGCACAATGGCAGGCGATCACAACCCGAGAAGAAGCGTTCCAACTCTTCGAACTCGCGCATGTGGACCCTGATAGCCTGGGTGCTCAGGAGTGGCAAATCTCTCCCTTGAATAAACTTGCAGGCAGTGGCACCTTGCATCGTGCCCATACTGATTACACCCTTTCTCGTCCTCTTCTGCATAATTTGCCTGCCCAACTCACACGGCTGATCGGGCGGGAAGAGGCTGTGGCGCAACTTCGTCAACTGCTGGAACAGGACGAGGTGCGCCTGGTGACACTGCTTGGACCGGGCGGCAGTGGCAAAACACGCCTTGCCCAACAGGCGGCGAGCGAACTGGTCGATGTATTTGCCCATGGGGTGTGGTTTGTGCCTCTGGCTTCGATACATAATTTCGTCCTGGTGCCTCAGCGTATTATGCAGGTACTGGATGTTCCTTCTGCTCCTGCTTTACGCGCGCTGCAAAGCCTGGTCACCTATCTGCAAGATAAACAACTGCTGCTCGTGCTCGATAATTTCGAGCATCTGGGAGAAGCCGCTGATAGCATTGGCGAACTGCTGGCAGCGGCTCCAGGTCTTAAAGTGTTGACCACCAGCCGCGCTGTACTACACCTGTATGGAGAACGTGAGTTCAACGTGCCGCCCCTGGACGTTCCCAACACCGGAGCCATGTTGGAGCGAGCAAAACTTGTAGAGTATAGTGCCGTCCAGCTCTTTGTTGAACGGGCTCGTCTGGTGCTGCCTGACTTTACCCTGGATGCCGAAAATGCAGCCGCTATCGCCCAAATTTGTGCCAGGGTCGACGGTTTACCGCTGGCATTAGAACTGGCAGCCGCACGTGTCAAAATGTTGCTTCCAGAGCAACTCCTGGCACAGCTCTCAGTGGCCCCGCTCTCCTTACTGACTGGAGGTGCCAGGAATCTGCCTGGCAGGCATCAAACATTGCGCAAAACCATTAAATGGAGCTATGACTTGCTCTCTCCTGAAGAGCGAGCGTGGTTTGCGCGCCTGGGAACGTTTAGTGGCGGGTGGTCGCTTGAAGCAGTGGAGGCGATGATACAGGCTGCTGTAGTGTTTCAGCGCCAGGAGCAGGAGAATGTATCCGTGCTGGACCTGCTTGAGCATCTGATGGACAATAGTTTGCTGATACGACTGCCAGCGACGACCAGGCAGGTGCGTTTTACACAACTGGAGACGCTGCGCGAGTATGCGCTGGAGCAATTGACGGAACAGGGAGAACGAGAACGGTGGCAGGACTGGCATGCCTGCTACTACCTCAACCTGACTGAAGCTGCCGAGATAGGTTTGAAAGGCGCTCAGCAACTCGAGTGGCAGGCACGACTGATGGCGGAGCAGGACAATATCCGTACAGCCATGGTATGGTCACTCAAGCAAAGCAGAGCCGGAGCAATGATGAGTGATCCTACCCGACTTGTGTGTAAATCGACTCCAGGTCTCGAAGGAACTGGAGACACCATCGGGAATGAGGCAGGATCGACGGAAGGAGTTTCCACCAGCAGACTCCATGCGGTTGAAGTAGCTCTGCGCCTGGTCGCCGCCCTCCGCTCCTACTGGGAATGGCAGGGTTACTTGAATGAAGGGCGAGGCTGGATAGATGCCGCTCTGGTGCTGCCACTTGCAGAAGAAGCTGGAAAGACAGTGTTGGCAGCACGTGCCAAAGCGTTGTCCGAAGCTTCGCGCCTGGTGTGTTTGCAGGGTAAATTGGATAAATCGGTAGAGCTGGCTGAGGCAAGTATTACCCTCTGGCGTCAACTGGACGATCCCAAGGGTTTAGCTACTGCACTGTTTTACCGTGGCTGGCCTGCTCATGCTCTGGGCGATCATCAATTGGCGAAAAATTTGTATGAGCAAGGTCTGGAATTGCTCTCTACTGTGGATGATGTCTGGCTGCGTGCTCAGTTGCTCTTTTACATGGGTGCGGCAGCGGGCCTGACCTTTGAATTCGAGCAGATGCGCTCTTTCTATGCGCAAAGTCGCGCGCTGTTTGAGCAAGTCGGTGACAGAAGTGCGCTTGCCGACGTGTTGAAAGATGAAGGCGGCATGGCGATTCTGGAAGGGAATTACGCAAAGGCTATCACGAATCTTGTGAAAAGTATTGAATTGTGCCAGGAACTGGGCTACAAGCATTTTATCGCCACGGGGGCGCATTTATTAGGTTTTGCGGTTGGCATGCAGGGAGAACCAGATTCGCGTTCAGCCAGCCTGTGCGCCGCCCAGATATGGGGAGCGAAAGAAAGCTTGATGAACTCCATGGGCTCTAACTCATGGATAGAGACCCTTCCAGCCGCTCAAGAAATGTTTCGCCTGATACGCTCTCGTGTGGATGAAGAGAGCTGGGATGAAGCTTTGCACGCGGGCCGGGCGCTCACCGAAGAGCAGGCCATTGCACTTTGCCTGGCGTCGAGATAGGCGTTCGCTGTTATCTCAAAAAGTTCCGTCGATCGCAATTCACTTTTTACAAATTTTTGGTATTGTCAACTTGGTAACATAGCTGAACAATGTGCGAGAATAGCATCATGAAAACAAACATTATTGCTCCCAATTACAAAGGGTTCCGTTTCCCTCCTGAGATTATCAGCCATGCTGTTTGGTTGTATTTCCGTTTCTCGCTCAGTTTTCGTGATGTGGAAGAGCTTCTGGCACAACGAGGAGTTGTCGTGAGCTATGAAACTGTTCGACAATGGTGTTTGAAGTTCGGGCAGACCTACGCTAATGAACTACGTCGTCGTCACCTTCGTTGTGGCGACAGATGGCATATGGACGAGGTCTTCCTCACTATCCGTGGCGAGAGACATTACCTGTGGCGAGCAGTGGATCAGGACGGCAACGTGCTCGACATCCTCGTGCAGAGCCGACGCAACAAGAAAGCAGCCAAGAGATTCTTTCGCAAGCTCCTCAAAGGGTTGCAATATGCGCCACGCATGATTATCACCGATAAGCTGAAGAGTTATGGGGCGGCGAAACGCAAGATCCTGCCTGGAGTGGAGCATCGCCAGCACAAGCACCTCAACAATCGAGCAGAGAACTCGCATCAACCCACGCGACTGCGCGAAAAGAAGATGCGGCGGTTCAAATCAGCAAAACAGGCACAACGCTTTCTCTCCGCTTTTGGTCCCATCGCTGGGCATTTCCAACCACGACGACAC